>Ga0080004_1106841_pt1 | contig 261689 bp, 276 predicted proteins | sample WasSprMetagenome_FD_69207 | JGI IMG/M metagenome (GOLD analysis project Ga0080004, IMG submission 69207) | Sulfidic aquatic microbial communities from Washburn Spring, Yellowstone National Park, USA - WS (SPADES assembly) (version 2) | ecosystem: Environmental > Aquatic > Thermal springs > Hot... | reverse complement strand
GAAGATTTGGAATGGTAATGCTACACAGGCTGATGTTGATGCTTGGAGAGCACAAAAACCAATAGAAATACTAGATACATACACAGTAAGAATCAACCTAGACAGACCATACGCACCATTTATATCAATAATGGCATTTACTGTTGCATCTATTGTTTCTCCCACATATGTTGAAGCGCATGGTGGCATACAAGTAGGAAAGCATAATGATTGGATGGATAGACATGCTGAGGCAGGTACAGGACCATTTAAAGTGAAGTCATGGGAAAGTGGTGTTGTTACGCTTGAGGCTAATCCTAATTATTGGGGAGGTCCAAAAGGAGACATAAAGCCTAAAGTTAAATATGTTATACTTAAAACTGTAACTGATCATAATACACGAATTCTTGATCTAATTAATGGTGTTGCTGATATGGTTTATGTTCCTGCCGATTACTGGAATCAGTTTATTGATATGAATGTTTGGCTTAGTGAGAAGCATGTAGTTCCTATAAGGAGTGATGTAAGAGCTGTAGGACCATTAGAGACTTTTGTTATTAATTTCATTGGACTTAACATGGCTATCAGAAATGAAAGTGGTAAGATCGACCCATTCCAACCATTCCAGAATAAGAAAGTTAGAATGGCTTTTGCGTTTGCTTTTGATTATAACACTTATATAAGGGAAGTGTTAAAAGGTGCTGCGATACAACCTAATGGTGCTGTGCCTAAGGGTATGTTTGGTTACGATCCAACTATACCTAAATATCCATATAATCTTACAAAAGCTAAAGAGCTTCTTACTGAAGCTGCTAAAGAACTCGGTTTATCACCAGATAAGCCTAAAACATTAACCATATATTATAATGCTGGAAACCTTGCTCGTGAAAAAGCAGCGTTGTTATTAGCTAGTGCAATAAATAGCATGAATGTTGGATTAATACTTCAAGTTGTACCACTTGCATGGCCTCAATTTTTGGCGAAATTGCGAGCAAGACAACTTCCAATATTCTTCTTAGGATGGGCTCCTGATTATATTGATCCTGATGATTATTTAGTGCCTTTTGGTCATGGAGAGAAAGGAACATTCCCAATAAGAATTGCCTATAATAATCCGGAAGTTAATAAACTCATAGATGAGCAGTCAAAGGAGTTTGATCCAGTTAAGCGTGCAGCTATGATAAAGCAAATAGTACAAATGATTAATGATGATTATGTGTATATTTGGCTTTCACAACCAGTCGGGATACATTTTGAGCGTACATGGGTACATGGTTGGTATTATAATCCAGCATTTGCAGGAAACTATTACGCTACAATTTACAAAGCATAAATTTTTAATTTTTTATTTTTTAATATTTTTTCATTTTTGACGGAATATTTAAATAGTTCATGCTTTTTATAGTTTAAGGGAAGAGCATAATGAAGCTTTATGAGTATGTGACTCGTAGGATTATGCTCTTGTTTCCAGTTTTGTTAGGAGTTCTTTTAATAACGTTTTATATATCAAGGATTATTTTAGATCCTACTGCTGCTTATGTTACTGAAAAGACTCCCGAATCTGCTATACCTGCTATAAGAAAGCAATTAGGGCTTGATCAACCTTTTCCAGTTCAATTCGCTATTTATCTTAAGGATCTATTTACGCTCAATTGGGGATGGTCTAAAACTGCACATGATACTGTAATTAATGCTATTGCTGATCATTTTCCTGCTACTGTTGAGTTAACTATTGTGGCATTTTTGCTCACAATCGGAATTGGTATTCCAATAGGTATTATTAGTGCATTGCGTAGTAATAGTGTTATTGATCATGCTACTAGGTTTACTGCTCTTGTTGGTATATCTACCCCGGTATTTTGGTTAGCTCTTATGCTTCAATATATCTTTACATATTGGACTAAAAATAATGGGTTACCGTATCTTCCTAGTACTGGTCGTTATGATCCTATATTGATTTTAGAACATCCTGTTCAAAGAATAACGGGTTTGTTTGTACTTGATTCTTTATTACAAGGGAATTGGATAATGGCTTGGGATGGTTTCATTCATCTTATACTACCGGGAATAACTTTAGCATTTCTTAATATTGGTGTTATAGCTAGGATTACTAGATCATCGTTTCTTGAGGTTCTTAGACAGGATTATGTTTCAGCAGCAAAGGCGTATGGTCTTCCAGAACGTAGAATTTATTATAAATATGCTTTGAAGAATGCTATGATTCCGGTTACTACAGTTAGTGGTCTTATGTTTGGAGGTATGTTAGGTGGTGCTGTTATAACTGAGACTATTTATGCATTTCCGGGTATGGGATGGTTGGCAGTAAGAGCAATAACATATAATGACTCTGCAACAATTCTTGGATTCACAGTCTTAGCTACTTTTGTGTATGTGTTTACAAATCTTATTGTTGACATAATTTATGCTTGGCTTGATCCTAGAATTAAATATTAGGTGGGTATAGATGGTGCAGAGAGCACAGTCTAGAAGAATAGAATTGGAGTTGCGTTTAAAGGATATAAAATATGCTATCTGGCTTCTAAGTAGAAATAAACTTATTGTTCTTGGTTTTGCTATAGCAATATTTTATATAGTGCTAGCAATCATAGGGCCTTTTGTAGTGGATCCTAAAATAGCTCAAAGAGTTGATTATCTAAATCAACATAAACCACCAAGCTGGGAGCACATATTTGGTACTGATGATATTGGACGTGATTTGTTAAGTATGATAATATTAGGTGCGCGTTATGATCTTTGGATAGCTGGTGTTGTAGTCTTCTTAGCATTATCAATAGGAATAGTTGTAGGTGGTATTTCTGGCTATATAGGTGGCAGATTAGATGAGTTATTTATGAGAATTACGGACATATTTTTAGCGTTTCCAGGTCTCATATTGGCAATGGCTATTACAGAGGTTTTAGGAAGATCGTTTACAAATCTTATGTTAGCACTTGTGATAGTTTGGTGGAGCGGTTACGCAAGAATTATGAGGGGGCAGTTCCTGGCTGAAAAAGAAAAGCCATATGTACAGGCAGCTAAAGTGCTTGGTATACCTGCATGGAGAATTGTTTTTAGGCACATACTTCCTAATTCTATATATCCATTATTAGTTGTTGCTACATTGGATGTAGGTGGGGTAATGTTGACTGCGGCTGGATTAAGTTTCATAGGATTAGGTCCTTCACCTTTTGAACCTGAATGGGGGCAACTTGCAGCACGGGGTTCGAATTACATCTTTCAAGCACCATGGGAAGTCTTATTTCCTGGATTAGCTATTCTTTTTGCAAGTTTAGGTTTTAATTTAGTTGGTGATGGTCTTAGAGATGTATTAGATCCAAGACTTAGGAGGTGATTTTTTGGATAAGTTGTTAGAGGTTAAAGATCTAGTTGTTAGGTTTCGCACTTATAGAGGTATTGTTAAAGCATTAAACGGTGTTACATTTGACGTTAATCGAGGAGAAATAATTGGACTAGCTGGTGAAACTGGAAGTGGTAAAACTGTTACTGGGTTTACGATTATGAGGCTTCTTCCCCCTAATGCTATGATAATAAATGGAAGTATATTGTTTAATGGTATTGAGCTTTTAAAGTTAGATTCTAAAGAGATGGCAAATATAAGAGGTAAAAAAATTACAGCAATTTTTCAAGATCCACATACATATCTTAATCCTGTATTTAGAATTGGTGATCAGTTTATTGATATATTGTTGCATCACATGAAAAATGAGAATAAAAGTAAATCTGAGATGAAAAAAGATGCTTGGGCTCAAGCTGTAGAAATGTTGAGAGAGGTTGGTATGCCAGCGCCTGAAAATGTTATGAGAATGTATCCTCATGAATTGAGTGGGGGCATGAAGCAGAGAGTGATGATAGCTATGGCATTTTCATTAAGGCCTGAGCTTATAATAGCTGATGAGCCTACTACAGCATTGGATGTTTCTATACAGGCTCAAGTATTAGAGATTATGAAAGAAATGCAGAAAAAGTATAATACTTCAGTAATTTTCATTACACATGATCTAGGCGTTATAGCCGAAGTAGCTAGACGAGTTGCAGTTATGTATGCTGGAAGAATTATTGAATTTGGTAGAGTTGAAGACGTATTTAAAGAGCCATTACATCCATATACTCAAGGATTGCTATTCGCATTACCAAGAGTTGATAAAGATGTAAAACCACAAAGTATAGGTGGTACTGTTCCTGATTTAGTGAATCCCCCAAAAGGTTGTGCTTTTCATCCAAGATGTAAATATGTTATGGATATATGTAGAGAGTCAGTTCCTAATTTTATAGAAATAGGACCAGAACACTATGTAGCTTGTCATCTTTATACAGGAAATAAAGGAGGAATTAAGAATGCCTGAATTAATTAGAGTTGAAAGTTTAGCAAAATATTTCCCTATTTATAGTGGTATAATTCAAAAGATAATTGGATATGTATATGCTGTAGAAGATGCTACTTTTGCAGTAAATAAGGGAGAAACTTTAGGGCTTGTTGGAGAGACTGGCTGTGGTAAAACAACAGTAGGGAAACTTATAGTAAAATTAATTGAACCTACAAAAGGTAGAATAATTTATAATAATTATGATGTTACAAAGGTGCATGGCAGTAAACTTAAGGAATATAGAAGTAAAGTGCAAATGGTATTTCAAGATCCTTATGCATCTCTAAATCCTAGAATGATTGTTAGAGATATGCTATTTGAAGTTATGAAATATCATGGTATTCCTAAACCAATTAGATATGATCATGCAGTAAAACTTATGGAGCGCGTAGGTTTAAGTGAGGAACATCTTTACAGGTATCCTCATGAATTGAGTGGAGGTCAAAGACAAAGAGTTGTAATTGCCAGAGCGTTAACTGTTAATCCAGAGTTCATAGTGTTAGATGAACCTACAGCATCGCTTGATGTATCAGTTCAGGCTCAAGTGCTTGATTTACTTAAAGAACTACAAGAAAAACATGGATATACTTACTTATTTATAACGCACAATTTAGCAGTAGTACGTTATATGGCTACTCACGTAGCTGTAATGTATAGGGGTATGATTGTTGAAAAAGCTCCAACGAAAATTTTATTTAGTGATTCTAAACATCCATATACTCAAGCCTTGTTATCAAGTGTTCCTATACCCGATCCAACAATAAAAAGAGAAAGAATAATCTTAAAAGGTGAACCACCAAATCCAATTACTCCAATAAAAGGATGCCCATTTGCACATAGATGCCCCTATGTTTTTGATAAATGTTTAAAAGAAGTACCCCCCTCAATAAAAGTTGATAATGGACATGAGGCAAGATGTTGGCTTTTAGAGAAACGGTAGATAAAAAAGATGCCATAGCATTTGTTATAGCATTACTTGAAACTAAATTACTTCCATTCATAATATTCTTAATATTACTCATCATAATTTCAATAATATTACAAATGATGACAGGTAATCAATCCTATCCAACCCAATTAAAAGTCTTAACATTATTTTCAATTCGCTTGTAATTAGTTAGTTTATAAATATTTAGAATAAAAATAAATATCTAAGAACACGTTTAACATAGTTGAGGTAACATGAACACACGTGCAATAAATCGCATTGCAATAGTAGTAATTATTATAATACTCATAATTCTTGGAAGCACAGTATTCCTATTAATACAGCAAAAACCAGCACAAACCACAACAACTACGACAACTACGGGATTAACTACATCTACGTTAACTACATCTACGACTACGATAGTACCTCAAATACCAAATCCTGATACGTTAATCGTTGAGGATATAGGAGAACCTCAATATTTAGATCCAGCCGTTGATTATGAAACTGTGGGTGCAGAGATTATAACCAATGTTTATGAGACATTAGTTTGGTATAATGGAACTAATTCATCGCAAATTGTTCCTTGGCTTGCTGAGAGGTGGGAGGTTTCTAATAATGGTATGAGTTACACTTTCTACTTGAGGAAGGGTATAAAATTCCAAGACGGAACACCATTCAACGCAACAGCAGTAAAATATTCATTAGAACGAACAATTATTATAGGTGATCCGCATGGTCCTGCTTGGATTTATGGTGTTATTCGTGGTGCGGGCGCGTTGCTTGAGAAGATTTGGAATGGTAATGCTACACAGGCTGATGTTGATGCTTGGAGAGCACAAAAACCAATAGAAATACTAGATACATACACAGTAAGAATCAACCTAGACAGACCATACGCACCATTTCTTGCACTTATGGCATTTAATCTAGGTGCTGGTATTGTTTCTCCCACATATGTTGAGGCGCATGGTGGCGTACAAATAGGAAAGCAAAATGATTGGATGAATCGCCATGCTGAGGCAGGTACTGGTCCGTTTATTGTTAAATCATGGGAAAGCGGTATTATTACAATGCAAGCTAATCCTAATTATTGGGGTGGTCCTAAAGGAGATATTAAACCGAAGCTAAAATATGTTATAAGAAAAACTGTAGATGATGTGAATACAAGAATACTTGATTTCTTACAAGGTTCAGCTGATATGGTAGGAATACCATCGGATTATTGGGGGCAATTTATAGATATGAAAAAATGGCTATCAAACCATGAAGCAGTAAGTATTAAAGATGGAGTAAGAGCTATTGGTCCTTTACCAACGTTTGTAGTAAACTATATTGGGCTTAATCAAAAAATTAAAGATGAAACTGGAAAGTTATCAGATTTTCAACCATTTCAAGATAAACGTGTAAGGATGGCTTTTGCTTATGCTTTTGACTATGATACATATATCAGAGATATTATAAAAGGTGCAGGAATTAGGTTAAATGGTCCTATACCCAAGGGTATGTTTGGTTACGATCCAAGTATTCCGTTATACACATATAATTTAACTAAAGCTAAAGAGTTATTAATTGAAGCTGGGAAAGATTTAGGATTTAGTCCGGAACATCCGAGATCGTTAACAATTTATTATAATTCAGGAAATACTGTGCGAGAAAAAGTTGCACTCTTACTTGCTAGTACTATTAACAGTTTAAATGTGGGTTTAAGTATAAGTGTGATACCTTTAGCATGGCCACAATATCTTAGCTTAGTGCGAAAAGGTAGGGTGCCGATGTATGTACTTGGATGGGCTCCTGATTACATTGATCCTGATGATTATGTAACACCATTTGGTCATATTGGACTTGGCACGATAGCAAAACGTGTAAGTTATAATAATACAGAAGTTATGAAATTAGTTGAACAACAATCTGTAGAGTTAGACCCTGCAAAAAGAGCGCAAATATTAAGCGAAATTGTTAAGATTTTGCATGATGATTATGCATACATATGGCTTGATCAACCTGTTGATATTCATTTTGAACGTACATGGGTACATGGATGGTACTGGAATCCAGCTATAGATGTAAATTATTATGCAACAGTATACAAAGAATAGTGTGTTTACTTAAATTTACATATTTTTTATGTTCTTGAGTTGATGGATTTAATAATATTTAGATGATGAAAAATATACTAGATTTCTATTTAAGAATTAATAGTTGGAAAGGTTTACATTATTTATTAATAAATAACAAGACCTGGCAACTTAAGGTTTGTTAGGCTCTACTGATACAAGTTCCCTATGACAAGCATAAAATCTTTGGTTGAGAACCTCAACCTCTTCAAAAGAAACAAAATCCCACTAGAACTAAAAATACTAAGACTAGCACTCTACAACTCTCAAGCCTAAGAAAAACTGAAAGATAGTATGGACAGGATTATCTTGATAGCTAAGAGTATACTAACAAAGAAACCCACAAAACCTCCAAAACAGCCATCTGAGTCAGAAAACTCAGCGAAAGGTTAAACATCAACCCACCTAAGATACACAGAAGGCTCATAGCATTGGATGAAACATGCGTGAGCGTGAATGGGTTTAAGTACTGGGTCTACGCCGCCATAGACGTGGACAGGAATGAGATCCTATCCATGAGGGTCTTCCCTCTAAGGAATGCGCTCACCACGAAGATCTTTGTGGAGCATGTTTTGAAGTACTGTGATGGAAGTCCCATGTTTGTTGTTGATGGGGCTCCGTGGCTTAGGGAAGTTCTCGAGAGGTTGGGGCTTGGGTACTATATAGAGTCCTTTGGTGAGAGGAGCTTGGTGGAGTCTGTGTATTCATCGTTTAAGCAGAGGACGAGCGCGTTTTTCAACAGCATGAACTCGAATCCGTTGAATAGGAGTGAGAGGTTTAGGAGGTCGATGTTGTGTTGGAATCTGTTCATAAAGCTTTTCATGTTGTACTACAACCACTTAAGGGGGTGAGCTTAAGTTGCCACGTCCGATTTTTGATTCAACATATTTTTTTAATCTCTTTAATTTAATATAAAACTTGTTAGCTGATTAACATTTTATATAAAAATTTATTGTAGTGTCCTTTATTTATACTTTGAAAGATAAATAGAATCTGATATTAGTTTTTAATTTCGTTATGATAATTTATATAGTTAGTAGTAATATTTTTATTGAGATGCATAGAATGTCATCTATTCAACGATTGAGATTAGAAGAGCTTACAATAGTGATAGCAACTAGTCTAAGTCCTGCAAACTTTGATGAGCTCGCTCTGGTTTTGACTAGGAACTCATTGCAAAATTATTTAAGCTTTTATTTCAACCTTTATGGATTTCGTGGAGGTAGCATGCATACTTATATACTTGAGGATTTTGCAATGAGTTCTAGGAATGAAGAATTTCATAAGGTACTGGCTTCTGTTCTTTCTGCAGAGAGGCTTGTGTCCAATTCCTCCCTATGACTAAAGGTGGGAGTTTCCTTGGATGATTTTTATGATGTAATAATTGTTGGTGGTGGACCTGGTGGTGCTACTGCTACTAAATGGGTTGCGTCATATGGTATTCGTACTCTTCTTATAGAGCGAAATAATGATTTTGCAGTAAAAGCATGTGCAGAAGGTGTCACTGAACTTGGATTGGAAGCGATGGGAGTGTCACCTTCAGAGAAGATTCAAGCGTTCAAAATTAATGGTGCATGGCTTTATCCACCAGAATTGTCCGAATCTATGTATATTCCTATTGAGAGAATTGGTCTTGCTGGTTATATTGTTGATAAACGGCTTTTGCTCAGGCAAATAGTTTCTGACGCTATTAAAGCGGGCGCAGAAGTATTAATGAATGCAAACGTTATTGATATCTTGAATGATGGTAGAAAATTTAGCGGTGTTGTTGTATCTCATGATGGAGAATATATAAAAATCTATGGTAGGGTTATACTTCTTTGCGATGGTGTAACAGGAATCAGTAAAATGTTCATTAATCGTAGTTCACGAACACTTGAGCCAGCATTACAATATACCATGTCTAATGTTTTACTTGATAACGATCATGATATTTATATATTTTTTGGGAGAAAATATGCTCCGTTAGGTTATTTATGGATTTTTCCAAAAGGAAATAATATTGCTAATGTTGGGTTAGGTGCACGAGGAGTAGATTTGCGCGTTCTTCTTAATAGGTTTATAGCTCAGAACCCTAATATGTTTAGAAATTCTAAGGTGATTAAGGTTAATGCTGGTGTTATTGATCTTTCTGGTTTAGTTGAAGATCCGGTTAGGGATGGTCTGATTGTTTGTGGTGAAGCAGCTGGTCATGTAGTACCAATTACTGGAGAAGGTATTGGTCCATCTGCTGTAGCTGGAAGAATTGCTAGTGAAATTATTAAAGAGGCTTTTGAGAGTAATGATTTTTCAAAAAAGTTTCTCAGTAAGTATGTGGAAAGATTTCGTTCTCACAGGTATGGTAAGATGATTGAAATAGGACTTAAGGCTAGAATTTTCTTTGAGAGGCTTGATGATAAGGATTTAAATGATGTATTTAAAACTTTTGATTCTCAAGATTTTATAAATATTTTTAATGGTAACAAGATCGGATACTTACATGCTGTTATGAAATTGTTAAAAATACCGAATATTATGCTTAAAGCTACATGATTATAACTGAAAACTTCGTAATTTATGACGGGGATGAAGAGAAGAACTTTTAAATCATAGTTAATGCTCACTATAGCATACTGTTACAGAGCAACACACGGACAAACAAAGAAGCATCTAAGAACTGGTTTAAGACTAAGATGAAGCTGAGCTAGGCTTATGCGCATCTTGAGAATCTCAGGAGGAATTTGTATATGAAAGTTAGTGAGAACCTTTCAGGGCGAGTAGCTTACAACTATCATAGTTATATATTACGTTGAGTCTATTGTAATTGGTGACAAAATGCCTATAGTTGGTATTATAGGTAAGCCTAATGTGGGTAAAAGTACTTTTTTTAGTGCTCTTACATTAGTTCCAGTAAAGATAGCTCCTTATCCTTTTACAACCATTAATCCAAATAAGGGAATTGCTAATGTGCGGGTAAAATGTGTATGTAAAGAGTTAGGGGTTGTTGATAATCCTAGGAATTCTAAGTGTATTAATGGAGTTAGATATGTCCCTATTGAAGTTATTGATGTTGCTGGTCTTGTTCCTGATGCGTGGAGAGGAAGAGGCCTAGGTAATAAATTTCTTGATGATCTTAGACAGGCTGATGTATTGATACATGTTGTTGATGCATCGGGTGGTACTGATGCTGAAGGTAATATTGTGCCTTATGGAACTAGAAATCCATTAGAAGATGTAAAATTTATTGAGCATGAGTTTACTATGTGGGTGTATCAGAATTTAGAGCGTACATGGGATAGAGATATAAGAGGTATTGAACATCAGGGTTTGACTGACATTGTAGAGTTCTTTTATCAACGATTATCTGGTTATTCTATACCGCGTTGGGCTATTTCTAATGCTCTTGAAAAGACAGGTCTTAGTAGTAAACCATTAAGGTTATGGAGTTCTGATGATAGAGTTAGTTTTATTCGTGAAGTATTATTGAAGGGTAAACCTATACTTATTGCAGCTAATAAGGCTGATATTTCTCAAGCTAAAGAGAATATTGAGATAATGAAACGGGAACTTAAGGATTACATAGTTATACCTGTTTCGGCTGAAGCTGAGCTCATACTGAGAACTGCTCAACAAAAAGGCTTAATTGATTATAATCCAGGGGATAGGGATTTTACTATTAGGGGACAGATTAGTGAAAAACTCGCTAGAGCGTTAGAATATATTAGGAAAAATGTTCTTGATGTCTATGGTTCTACTGGTGTTCAAGATGCTTTAGAGATTGCATATTTTAAGTTGCTTAACTATATTGCAGTATTTCCTGTTGAAGATGTTAATTCTCTAAGTGATCATGATGGTAGAGTGCTTCCTGATGTATTTCTTGTTCCCTATGGTATAACTGCTAAGGAATTTGCATATAAAGTTCACAGTGATTTGGGTGAGAGTTTTTTGTATGCTGTTGATGTTAGAACTAAGCAAAAGCTGGGTGAAAATTATAAACTTAAGCATAGAGATATTATAAAGATAGTAGCGAGTAGAGGTCGCTAATTAGCTAGTTGTTTGTTGTGGTAATGGAGTTACTATTGTTTGTTGGATTTCTTCTTTTTTGATGACTTTGCTTTTTCTTATTTCGACTTTCTTGCATGGGTATATTTTCTTTACTTTTTCAGCTACTAATGAAGCAAGTTTTCCGAGTGTCATTTCTCTGACTAGTTCATCTAATGTAAGTTGAGGTACTCGGTCACTAAGTGCTTGTAAGGCTGCTTTTCTTATTCCGCTTTTCATAGATGCTGAGATTCTTCTTATTGTTATTGCTATAACATAGATTCTAATCGTCCAACCATCCTTTGTTTGCATATCTGTTATTAGATCAACTCTTGAAGTACCTCTCCTTACAATGCTTCTGATATAATCTCTGGTCATGTCATGCATTATAAATGTTGTATATGCTTTATTATTTTCAACTTTTGTAATTCTTAGTTTTAATTTAATAAATTGGTGTTCAATTTCCTTGGTTATATCATATAGACTAATCTCTACTGTTCTTCCATTTATTTTTTCTATATCTCTTGTAGCTATCTCTGCAACCTCTACTTTTCCGAAAGCTTCTGGTGCATAGACGGGCACCCATATTAATGGGGCTTTTTTAACAGTTCGAGCTGGCATTTATATCACTCAGCATCCTAATAAAATATGACTACATAAATGTTTTGTTTTTCTTAATGTTAAAGATTACATTAAAGGTTGGTTGTTTTAAAAGTTTTTGCAACGCTGATAGTTTTTAATACAAGTGATGTTGCTTCTAATATTTCATCTATTGTTGAGAATAGTCTAAGAGGATTATTTCCATTATATTCAATGGTGACATCTAACTTCTTATTTTTTAATGTAATATTTAGTGAAATGTCCTTAGGTAAGGGTTTATTGTCAGGTTTGAGCGCGCTATGTATAATTTTTGATGATGAACGATTAAGTTTGATTGTGATTTTAGCTTTAATCAGCATAGAAACCACTTATTTGTTTATCTATTAGATTATCAAATTCTTCTATAAATTCTTTCTCTGAATCTTCAGGTATTTGTGCTCCTCCTGCTGCATCATGTCCTCCTCCAGATCCACCTACTTTTTTGGCTGTTTTTATTATTGCTTTTCCTACGTTTATACCTTGTTCAACAAGTTCTTTTAGAGCTCTTACAGAGATTTTTAAATATCCGGGTTTTGAGCGCGATTTTGTTATGCCTATGGCAACGGTTGATTTATCAAGTATTCCACTGTTTAGAGCTATTGTTGTTATAACACCCATCATTCTATCACCAACATCCTCTAGTTTGAACGCATTTATCCATTTGCCTTTAATTATGCTATCTATATTGTTCTGTAATGTTTCAAGTTTCTTGGCTATGATTTGTCTATGTTTTCCTATTATATCAGTAACATTTTGCTGATCTATTTTGCCTAGTATGAAAGCCTCTATTGGGTACCATTCTATGTCGAGTCTGCCACATGCATTTAAAAATGAGGAGAGTTCTCTTATACTTGGAATTATGTTATCCTTTGTGTATATATAATCATGACCATAGAGATTTTCAGCTTGTTCGGCTGTTCCTCCATGACTTAATATATGTACTACTAAGTTTGATGCTAATGTTCTGAGTTCATCTTCGCTTAATTCGGCTAATGTTCTTAGACGTCCTGAAATTTCTGGTTCTATGCCAATGCTTTTTAAAAATTCATAAGAAGCTTGTTCATCTCCGCTTAATCCTATTAAGTATGGATCTGTTGTATTGGCTATTGCTCTCACTACAGGTGTTGTAGGTGAGCCAGAAAGCAAAAGTCTTACTCTCACTGATATGTGACCCGATTCTACACCTTCGTTGACAATTTTTGAATTAAGGGCTGTGAAACTTCGTCTTGGACCTTGATCTTGCTGATCACCTAATGCACCTGCTAATGCAAATCTTACTAAATCGGAATTATTTTCATTGATTTTTTTAGCTAATAAATAACTGAGTCCTGCAGAACTTATATCAGTTCCGCCATTAAATCCATGTTCATGTGGATTTATTTCCAATACCCATTTTGGACGTTCTTTAGAGGGTATTTCATGGTGATCTAAAATGATGACTTTTTTATCAGTTTTTTCATTTAAAAATTCTCTAGAGACTGAACTTCCAAAATCTGCTAATATTATTGTATCTGCACTATTAGAAAGTATGTTACGCATAATATCAGTATCAAGCTGATCAATAATTCTTAGTTGGAAAGGTGTATTTAAACGATAGACTGTTGATGAAAGTATTATTGCTGATGATAGACCATCAGCATCAAAATGTGAAACAATAAGAACATTATTTGTTTTCTTTAATAGGTCAGCAGCTTGGTCAATTGTGCTAAGTAGAGTTTCATAACTCATATTTACATTTATTAGTTTCCAGGACTAATTAAAACTTTCGTTTAAGTTTGGAATTATTTATAAAACTTGACAGTAACGAACGCTGATATGATCCCTGATTTGAAAGAAATATGCAAGGATTTCGACTTTAGTAGAATAGGTTAATTTAACGAGGTATTGTAATTCCATGTTCCCATGTTGGTGGTAAAATACCTTCTCTTTTATAGTATTTAGTCAATCTGTTAATTTTAGAAATAATGCCTTCAAGGCCTCTAAGGGATTTACTATCTTTAGGATGTTCTTGTAAATGTCGTATTACTTTTTCTGCACGTTTAATGAGATTGGCTAAATCCTCAGGGATTTGTGGTGCTAAGTTTTCTTCTTTAAGTATTTGTGTTATGGATTTGCCTGTGATTGCAGATACTAATGGTATACCATATTGATCACGCAAGATTACTCCTATTAATGATGGTGAGTAACCTTTTCTGGCTAAATTTATTATTAAATTTCTTACTTCTTCGGCACTATATCTTCTAACTAAATACTCATTTACTGTTATGGGTCGCGTACTATGTGACTTGCCTTTTTCACGGTTTTTGTTCAAGGCTTACACCTTATATTCATTCTACACGGTAGTAATATATATTTTTCACTAATTTAATTAATGTGGCATCCATAATATTTGTTACAGGAAATAAGAATAAAATACATGAGGCTGAACTAATCCTAAAACCATTTAACATTAGTGTTAGTGGTGTTGATTTAAGTATAGATGAAGTACAAGCAGATGATGTGGAATATATCGCAAAACGTGCAGCTGAAGATGCGTATAAAATTTTGCAAACATCTCTTATAGTAGAAGACTCTGGTTTATACATTGATGCATTGAATGGGTTTCCTGGACCATATTCGTCATATGTTTATAAAACATTGGGAATACAAGGTATACTTAAGTTAATGGCAGATATAAAGAGAAGGAATGCTACATTTAAAGCTGCAGTAGCATATACAGATGGATCTACAATTAAAATATTTACTGGATTATCTAAAGGTTGGATAAGTTTAGAGGCTAGGGGTGAAGGATGGGGATTTGATCCTATTTTTGTTCCTGAAGGATCAATTAAAACCTTTGGTGAGATGAGTGTTGATGAGAAGAATTTTTTCTCTCACAGAGGAAAAGCTTTAATGAATTTTGCTAAATGGTTTTCTAATAAATAGATTTCTATTTTTCTAGTCGTCTTTCATGTATATATCGTCCTCTCAATCTAATCTCTCTCATTTTTTCTTTGACAAGATTGGCCGTTTCATAACCAACAATATCTGTATAACCTTTTAATACTTCAGTAAGAAAGGATGTAGCAATCTTATGATGATTACTATCAAGAATGCGACTAAGTAGATGTAAGTCAAGACCATAATCTTCTAATCTTGTTGTCTTTTCTGCTAGGCCAAAATCTATAAGATAAAGTTTATTATTCTTAATTATAATATTTGATGTAGTTAAATCGCCATGCATAATACCATTTTTATGAAGTTTACCAATTATTATACCTAATTGATAAGCCCATTTAATACCATCTTGAGGATTATTTTCAAGAATTTGTTTTAGTGTTAAACCTTCAATATATTCCATGATTATCATCATTTCATTTAGGTCAATGTCATATATGGTTGGAACATTAATGTTTATTTCTAACGCTTCTGCCATAATTCTTGCTTCTGATAAGGTTCGTCGTTCCCTTATTATCCTATCTAATATGGGATGCCGATAAGGTTTTGATATTCTTATTTTAAATATTGCAGGGAGTCCTAACCATGTACCTAACCAGATTTCTGATTCAGCGCCCCTTTTTAATAATTGTTGTTTGTCTATTTTTAATACTATTTCATCCATGGGATATCAACCTCATCAATTCTCCATCGAGGTTTTACCGTACTCTTATCAATTGGAATTGTTATTCCACTCTTGTACATTAAAACTCCTGTCCATGCTATCATTGCACCATTATCTCCAGCATATTCATCAGGAACGACATGAAATGTTGCATTATGCATGGATGCAACAATTTTAAGCATATTTTGTAGTCTATTACTTCTAGCTACTCCACCAGTAAGAACTACGGATTTTTTCTCTAAAAATGCTAATGCCCTTTCAACCACTTCACATAACATACTATATGAATATTCTACTGCACTAAGACATACGTCTTCTATTTTTGCACCATTTTTTAATGCTTTAAGTGCTGCAGTATATAATCCAGAGAATGATAAATCTTGACCTTTTACTGTATACGGTAGGTTAAGTATTTGCTTACCTGAATCTGCCATTTTTTCTACATTTATTAATCCTGGAAAGGGGAAACCGAGCTTTTCTCCTAATGAATCAAGAAAATTGCCTAATGCCACATCTAATGTTTCACCAAATACTCTATATCTACCATCCATGTAAGCCATTATGCTGGTATGACCACCTGAAACAAAAATAACTAATGGATCTTCGACATTGGCAGTTAATTTAGCAATTTCTATATGCGCAATACCATGGTTAACTGGTATTAAAGGGATATTGAGAAGAAGTGCTAATGTTCTTGCGGCCGTAGCGCCCACTCTCAAACATGGTCCTAATCCTGGACCTAATGCTACTGCAATTGCATCAATTTCATCTAACCTAATTTTTGATTGCATTAGTGCTTGTTTCAGAACTGAACTAGCAACTAATGCATGATGTTTTGCGCATTCTCTTGGATGTATCCCTCCAGTTGGTGGTTTATAAATATCTCTTGCATTAGCTAATATTCGACCGTCTGATGTGGCAATTCCAACGCCAAAAGTGTGAGCTGTGCTTTCAATGCCTAGAATAATTATTGGATCAGACATGAATACCAGAATTATAACTCTGGACTAAAATATAACAGTTATTTAATTATCTGTGCTAAAATAATAAAGTTCTTGATAATAATAGGATTCTAAAGCTTGCGGATAATTATTTCTTTAAAAATATTGTATAATGGCATGATCCACAAGCCCATCTTGGTGTAGGTTCTTTATGAAATGCCATGTAAGAACCGCATCTAGGACATTTTTGGTTCTTAGGCTTAATCTTACCAGTTGTATAATCATATTCGTAAAGTTTATGAACTTGTGACATTACTACTACCTCATTGCTTTAAAAATTTTCATGCTTATTTAGTTTTTGTTTCTTGTTTAACCTCTGTTTTACTAGCTTTCATGGATTCTAAAGCTTTTTTACGTTCAGTTCTTGGCAAGTTTCTTAGTTTTATGTATTCTGGTTCGATTATTTTTTCTGGTGAATCATAAATATGTGCTTTACAGAGTGTTACATTAGTTCCATAATATGTTTTTAAGTTCTTAACTATTACTCGATCTATTGAAGCTCCTAATTTTGATGCTAAGAATGCTCTTACTTGATCTCTAGATGGTGTTGCAGATTTTGGATGAATTAACCTAATCATGTATTCTTTTCTACTAAGTAACGGATTATTAATGGATTTTATTATTTCAACCTGTAATTCTCCACTCATTTTCTGATCACCTTTTCTAATATTTTTTTAACAAACCTCTTTTTAGATTTATCGCTTTTTACTAATATTAATCCTACATCAGGTGATCCATAGAATATAATAGTTGTTTCTGGGTAATAAAAAATTGTTGGTAAGACAAGCATGTCTTCTTCACCATCAACAACAATGGCACATTTATCTGTGTTGATGCAAGTTTTGATAGTTTCAATTGATGCTTTACTTATTGAACCTGGTGGATTTTTTACATGCTTAATTACTTTAGCCCAATTGTTAATCCAGCTACTATCAATTTCATTACGTTTCTCACGTTTATCTATGATTATTGTATTTGGATCAAATCCTTCATTAATAAAGTTATAAGATACTCTATCACCTACTAGGATTACTTTTTCAGGGTTAAATTTTGATAAATATTTTAATGCTAACTTGGTTGATTCTGGATGTGGATATGGTAATAAAAGTCCAAGGGGATATTTTAAGAGAATCCTAAGATTTCTTTTTTCAGTGTTGGTAGGTGTGCCAACATATCCTCTCGGTAATTCAACTGTATAATTCATTATACTACGCCTCTGATTTTTATGGCATATCTACCTGGTTTTTTGAGGTTTAACATTTGCGCTAATCTTGATTTATCTGGTTTATAGAGGATTATTATACCGCTCCAATTTTTTGTGAAGGAATTATTTCCACAATTTGGACAAATGGTTTCTTTATCTTCAACAAGGTATTTGCATTTTAGACAAGCTTTAAGTCCGAGTGTGATTCTTCGTTCTTCAGCCAACAGTTTTCACCTCTTTCTTTGTACCTTTTAGTTTTTCTATATCTTCTTTTATCCAATCTATTTTACCAAGAAATGGTTGTCTCATCGTTAATCCTACTTTAACTGATGATCCTGAAATGCTAATTGAGACTATTCTTGCTCTTACTCTATCACCTTTTCCGATAGTACGTTTAGTTTTTTCTCCTATGCAGAGTGCTCGTCGTACGTCTACATTTACTCTATCATCCATAACTTGTGATATGTGAATTAACCCTTCAAGGGGACCTGATCTCATTATTAATCCAAAACTTTTTACATCGATTATTTCACCTTCAATCACTTCTTTATCATGAGGCATGTATGTGAGTGCACTGAATTTAGTTACATGATATGAGGCTCCATCTCCCTGCAATATTTTACCGAATTTAGAAACTTTCACATCGAATATGGAAAGAACATAACCTAGATCTTTTATAAATCTACCCTCATATTCATTTCTTAAAATTTCTTTAGCAGTATCTTCTAAATCTTCTCCCAGTTTATCTGCAGGTATTCTTACTATACCTTTAATTTTACATATCATATACATAAACAACACACCGCCAACCAGTAATCATTGAACCATTATTAAATACCCATATATATTTGTTTATCTCAATGCGATGAACTATTTTAAGTGTCCGAAGTAGTCAACATTACCATCATATCGTAAATATAAGTGTGGTACGCCAAGTTTTCTAAGCTGTGATCTTAACTTTACATCATTAGTAGCAACAATTAATTTCTTTTCTAATGCGATTCTAGCTATAAAATTATCTACATCCTCATCAGGCATTGGTTTATCAGGTAACACACTATATTTATTAACAATTTCAAGCGCCAATGTTGCCAAACGGCCACGTTTTCCTCCCTTTGAAGCAATAAGTTTTAATTCATCTATTATTGCACTAGCAGTTACAGGTTTGAAAATACTACCAAATCTTTTTTCAGCTATTGCAAGGAGATCCTTCCCTTTTTCAACACATGCAAGAATAAAACTTGAGTCTATTAAGACTTGTTCAATGCTATTGCTCAATCCTTTAACACCCCATAACCAATTAACCTCCATCTGTTAGCAACTCTTCGACTTAATGCAACCTTACTATTTTTATAAGCTACTACTGGAGAAGCCAATCTAAATGTTAGTTCATCACTTTTCATAGAGGTAACAATACCTAGGACTCTACTTGCGCCTATATTTAATACGAATTCTTCTTTTAATTTAGGCATTTCTACTTTTACTTGTTCTCTCATTCCTATCACATAATCAAATAACTTGTATTCAACATTCACAGTTGTTACAGGTCTAGGTAATTCTCCAGGTCTTCCAACAACATTACCCACCATACCATCATTTTTTGTTAGGGAAGGATCAAGCTTTGTGGAAACTCCAATAAGTCCACCAGGTCTAGCAACTTCTAATTCTATATCGCCACTTTTTAAGCCTGTGACTTTAGTAATTATAGGTACAAAAGTAATTTTATCTCCTTTCTTTACTTTAGCACCTGGTAGAATCTCAATTTCCTCACCTAATTTTAGTGTACCTTGTAAGATGGTTCCTCCTAATACTCCACCCTGTAGATTTTCAATTGAAGTACCAGGTTTGTTTATATCAAATGAGCGGATTACATGCATCATTAAAGGTTTATCTTCATCTCTAATCGGATTTGGCATATATTTCTCAATAGCTTCAATAAGCAAATCAAGATTTGCCTTATGCAATGCAGAAATGGGTATTATAGGGGCATTTTCAGCAAACGTGCCTTTTAAAAATTCTTTAATTTCTTTGTAATTCTCCATAGCTTTTTCTCTAGTGACAACTTCAACTTTATTTTGAACTACTATAAGATTATTTACACCCATAATTTCTAATGCCTTGAAATGTTCTCTGGTTTGAGGCTGTGGACAAGATGTAGTCGCATCAATTACAAGTATTGCTGAATCCATTACTGCAGCTCCAGAAAGCATTGTAGCCATAAGCATTTCATGACCTGGACTATCTACAAAAGAAACAAACCTTACAGGTTCTAATGTTGATCCGCATCTTTTACATTTTCCGTCTGGTGAAAGAGCTAATGTTGTCCATTTGTAAGGTTCGGGACAGACAGGGCATTTCATTATTAATGTATTAGCATAACCTAATTTGATGGTTATTCCTCTTCTTAATTCTTCAGAGTGCCTAGCAGTCCATACACCACTTAAACCTAAAACTAGTGTAGATTTTCCGCTATCTACATGTCCAGCAGTACCTATATTTATAAGTGGCTGCTTAAGTTCTGGTTTTTCTTCTTGTAATGCTGGTTTATTTGTGATCTACGTCACCTCTTGAATAGCTACTCATAAACTATTACTGTATTAATTTGCACAATGTCCTCAGTAATAGTATTACCGCGAACTATGACACGTTTTCTTTCACCTTTTTGTTTTGGTCTATATCCTGGTGGTCCAGCTAGAAGTACTTTACGTTTTGCTCCACCTGGTAGGTCAGCCCTCATTGGAAAACCAGAATTATCTGATCCCCCTGTAATTTTTATTTTTTTATCAGGCATTCCAAAAATTGTGCCACTAATAACATCACCTATCTTAAGACCTATTAATGATTGTGCCTCTTTTCCTGAAACTGTTACTTGTTGTGATTTTCCGGTTTTCGGATCACTAATTACTACTTTGAATTCAGGCATATTTATCCCATTTTTTTATAATATGCTTCCCAAAAAAGTTTTCCTATAATTCTTACATGCCTAAAGCTTTTTATTATGTTTTGACATTTTTCACGACTAAAATTGTGAAGATTCTCGCTTCTAAGATGTGATGAATATCATAATTATAGTTTACTGTATTTAATTTTTATTGGTAATTCGTCATGGTTTAAATCTGAACTTTCTTGTCAAGTTATTTGTTTTTATGTATTAGAATAAGCTTATTAATATACTTCGCATCTTTAAAATAGAATGCCTCTGAGACAACCAATACTAGTAGTTTTAGGACATGTTGATGTTGGAAAAACATTATTACTAGATAAAATTAGAGGAACAGCCGTACAAATGAGGGAAGCTGGGGGCATGACTCAGCACATAGGGGCATCGTTTCTTCCTAAATCAACAATAGAAAAAATTTGTGAACCATTAAAGTCACGTTTTAACATTAATATTAAAGTTCCTGGTATATTAGTTATTGATACGCCTGGTCATGAGGCTTTTTCAAATCTGCGTATGAGGGGGGGTTCTGTAGCTGATATGGCTATCTTGGTTATTGATGCACTGAAAGGTATAGAAAAACAGACCTTGGAGAGTCTTGAAATATTAAAGGCTAGGAAAACCATGTTTGTCATTGCATTTAATAAAATAGATAGATTACCTGGTTGGAAGCCTATGAATACATTTTCATTTTTAGATTCGTTCTTTAGACAAGATGAGACGGTTAGAGAAGATTTAGATAATAAAATTTACATGTTAATAGGAGAGCTTTCAAAACTTGGTATTGTAGCTGATCGATTTGATAGGGTAAAGAATTTTGCTAAAGTTGTTGCTATAATACCTACTAGTGCTGTTACTGGGGAAGGTATTGCAGAGCTTTTAGCTGCTGTAAGTGGTATGGCTCAGGCTTACATGACATCAAGACTTGTGTATACTGAAGGACCTGCAAAGGGTGTTGTTTTAGAAGTAAAAGAGGAGGTTGGTTTAGGACCAACACTTGATGTGATCATCTTTGATGGTATATTACGTAAAGGTGATACTATTATTGTTGGTTCACTTGAAAAACCTATCATTTCCCATGTTAGAACTATTTTAATGCCTAAACCATTGGATGAAATGATGTCGCCGGAAGATAAGTTCAAAAGTGTTGATGAAGTTGTTGCTGCTGCTGGTGTTAAAGTTGTAGCACCTGATATAGAAGGTGCTATTGCTGGCGCTCCTTTTATTGTGGCAGAAAAAATTGAGGATATTAATCGTATATCAAATGAGATAATGAATGAAATACGATCAATCAGAATATCTACCGATAAAGTTGGTGTTATTATTAAAGCTGATGCTTTAGGAACACTTGAGGCGTTCACTAATTATGTAAAGTCTATGAATATTCCGGTTAGATTAGCTGATGTTGGACCTGTTTCACGTAGAGATATTATTGAGGCGTTTGTTTCAAGAGAACTTAATAAATATTATGGTTGTATCTTTGCCTTTAATGTAAAAGTTTTACCAGATGCTAAAGATGAAGCAGCAGGTAAGGGTATTCCAATTTTTTATAATAATATAATTTATAGAATAGTTGAAGAATACCAAGAATGGGTTGAGAAGATAAAGCTTGAAGAAAGGCAAAAAGAACTCTCAACATTGATATTACCTGGTGCTGTTAAAATTTTACCTGGATATATATTTAGAAAGAGCGAGCCTGCAATATTTGGAGTTGAAGTTATTTTTGGTAGAATTAAACCAGGTTATCCTCTCATGAAAGAAAATGGATTTGTAGTAGGTATTATCCAACAGATTCAAGAAATGGGTAAACCGTTACCAGAAGCTCTTAAAGGTCAAAGTGTAGCAATATCAGTAAAAGGTGATATATATATCGGTAGGAATGTGAAAGAAAATGAAGTACTTTATGTGAAGATTCCAGAAGATCATGTAAAAATACTGCTTACTAAATATAAATCAGAATTAACACAAGAAGAATTTATGCTTCTTGAAAAATTATCAAAATTGTATTTTGAAACTCACAGTTAAAGCTTATTGCGTTTTTATGTTTTGGGTTTGTTTTACATAATGTAATGTCCATTTATATTTACGTGGATCTCTGCCCATGAAATAATTTTTTCTACATTTGCTTGAGCAGAATCTGAGTATAGTTCCATCTGTTCTTACAAATATTCTTCCTGTACCTGGTTTTATATCTCCACCACAAAATGAACACTTATATACCATATTTTTTACCTCACTGTAAGTTTTCTGGCCTCTCTTTCAGTTTCTCTCAGCATAAGAATATCTCCTATTCTTACTGGTCCTTTTACATTTCTAGTTATAACTCGACCTTTATCTTTTCCTTCAAGTATTTTTACTCGTACTTGTGTTATTTCACCAGTTACGCCTGTTCTACCAATGATTTGTATAACTTCAGCTGGTGTTGCATCAGTTTGTGATGTTTGTCCACCTGTGCTCATTTCCCTCACACCTAAAAATTGTAATGCTTAGTTACTTATAAAATTAATATTAATTTATTTCTTTGTTTTCACTTTTAACTCTGAATAAGCAGATACTAACTCATCGTATAATGATTTTGCTTCACCCAATTCTATTATTGCCACTGATGCTGCAGCAACATCTATTCCTGAAGCTTCTCCTAATGTTTTCTTTGACGGCACATATAAATATGGAACATTTCTTTCTTCACAAAGTAATGGTAATGGTGCTACTATTTCTGGAGGATCTACATCCTCTGCTATAATGACCATTTTTGCTACTCCTCTCTCTACTGCTTTCGTAGTTTCATTTGTACCTCTTCTTAATTTTCCTGTATCTTTTACTTTTCTTACTAATTCATATGCTTTCTCGGCTATTTCTGAGGGTACCTCAAATCTCACATAAAAAGGTTTTTTGGTAGACACATCGCTCACCTATGTTCATAGCTTGTCCATATTTTAAGGTTTAAACTACTATAAAAATGTGTCGTAATACTTACTAATATTTTTCTTGTTATTTGACAAGCCTACTTTATTTTAAGAGTTTCTTTACGGATACTTCATAAAGTACTAAGCATGATTAACGTTTCTTAATATGATGCATTTTAATGTTTTTAAGCCCTTTTCAAAATATTCAGGGCGTTGTTGAAGTCATTATGCAACCTATGACCAACTACAAGAAGTGTTAATAGGATTAAATTGTTTTCGTATTTTAATATTTGTATTTTGACCTGGCAACTTAACCGATCGTTGTTTGACCAGTCAAAAACTCGATGAGGCTAAGGGAGAGAGTTAAGCACAGTATTTGGCCTGTCAATCACCAATAGCTTAAGTTGCCACACCCTTGTATTTAATCATATACTGAAGAGATAGAAAAAAGTAGATTAAAAAGAAAAATTGAAGGTAGAATTTATTCTTTCTTAATGGCTTTTTTACTTTCTCTGAAATCAGCTGGTATTTCCCTAACTCCATGAGCTTTTTCAGCATGTACTTTTGCTAATGCTAGTGCTTCATCTTCGCTACTTGCACCTTTAAATTCAAATCCACAATTCATACCTACATCTTTATAAGAAAATTTATATGGCATAATATTTGATCATTAAACTAACATTTAACTTTAATCTCTATTGTTGCTGTGTTACATGATTTTCTGATGTGCGCTTCCATGACTAGGCATTTTTCTGACACTAACTTAAGGTCAACACCATAAAAATATTGTACAAATACGCCTTCATGACTACCTTATACTTGCTCCAGTCTCTATCCTCTGAATTCATACACCTCATTGCATAAATATGAAAGACTTGAACTAAAAAACTTCACACTATACGCTCAAATCATGCAACACAGCATTTAATCATGTGAATAATAAAAGACTAAAGTATTATCAATTATTGAGTCGAGTCGAGCAAAACCAAATCTGTAAAATTGAACTGGAGTATTAATAGTGATATTAGAAAGTAGTGGTTCACCTAATCCATGAATTATTTGTTCTGGCATAATCATCTTAATTTTAGTATTGTTATTAATAGGAACCCATTGTATTATGGGTAATCCTTTATTTTTAGCATATTCTAAATCGTTCCCTATATTTTCTGCAATTATCTCTTTTTCTTTAAATGATGTAACTTTAATATTTGTGAGGCCCATTAATCTAAATTCTGATCCTTGAGTAATTTTTATCTTGTTATTATTGTAAATGTCTGTATAGTCAACATATATGGATGCTGTTTTATTTATTGTCTCAATTTTTAAAATTCGTGACCCTCTTTCAGGATAATTAGGGTGAAATGGTAAATGAGCTTCTAATGTTTCTATGTCTGTTATGATGATTTTTGGTGGTTCTCCCCATGGGGCATTTCTAACAAACATGTAACGATTTGCAATTGGTTCTAATCGTTTTCTGTTGAGCGCGGCAAGATTGGCCCATGATATGGTTGCTTCAACTGGTTTGGGACCTATATCTATTATTATTTCTCTAATGGTTTCTGGTAATATGCCTCTTCGTCTTAAAGCCATTAATGTGCCTAATCGTGGATCATCCCAACCGTAATATTCACCTTTCGAAATTCCTGTTCTGATTTTAGATTTTGAGAGAATGACTCCTTCTAGTTTCATTCTTCCAAAATTTATTACTTCTGGCATTGTCCATCCCATGTGCTTATATAAATAGCTTTGTTTTATTGTGTTTGATAAATGTTCTTTTGCTCTTAATACATGTGTGATGCCCATTAAGTGATCGTCAACACCTGCAGCAAAATTATATGTTGGCCATACAAAATATTTTCTGCCTATTCTAGGATGAGGATATTTTTTTATATTAACAACTCTAAATGCAACCCAATCACGTATGCTTGGATCTGGATGTGAAAGATCCGTTTTGATCCTAAGTACAGCGCTACCTTCAGTAAAGTGTCCTTCAACCATTTTCTCCCAGAGTTCTAAGTTTGTTTGTATATCATGATTTCTATGAGGGCAAGGTTTGCTAGAGTCTCTGAATTTTTTGAATGTTTCTTGTTCACATGTACAAACATAAGCTCCATTATGTTCTATTAATTCTTTTGCAAGCCTAAGATATATATCCATTCGATCAGATTGTATATATTCCTCGTCCCATTTAGCTCCAAGCCATTCAACGTCTCTTCTAATATAATCATATTCCTTTTTTTCGGTTGATTTATCTATAAAAAGTATTGGACGTTTTTGTTTCGGGTCTGTATCTTCAAATCGTAGAATAAATTTTCCTTTATACATTTTAGCATATTCATATGAGAGTATTATTGGTCGTGCGCTTCCTAAGTGAAGAGGCCCATCAGGATTTGGTGCGAATCGTGTTACAATTAATTTATACTTTTGAGCATTAGGTAATGGAGGTAATTTTTTCTCTCCTTTCTCTTCTTTAGTTTCATATAGTGCTTCTGGCCATATTTGCATTAACATATCTTTTTGTTCATTAATTGTCATTGAATTTACTTTATCAACTGTTTGTTTGACTAAGTCAATGAGTGCGCGTATTTGTTGTCTAAATTCTGGCCTTTCTGATAAAATTTTTGATATGACAGCATCAGGTTTAGCTTTGCCATTAAATTTTATTGCATTGAGTAGCGCGTGCTTTAATGTCAATTTTTTTATTTCTTCATCAAGGCTCATTTTCTCACCTTAATAATTTCTTTTTAAAACAAAATCTACAAGTTCTTCAAGCAATTCTCTTTCATCATTGTGCGGTAATGCTGTTAAATTCTTTTTAGCTTTATCTCCATACTGTTTGGCTAGGTTAAACGAATATTCAATTGCTCCAAGATTAATTAATTTATTCTGTATTTCTTTTACATCATCCTTTGTTATTGATCTATTACCTAAGTTTTTGTTTAGTAACTTTTTTGTGTTAGCGTCACCATATTTTAATGTATATATGATTGGTAAAGTTTTTTTGCCTTCTCTTAAATCACTGCCTACAGGCTTACCAGTAACTTTTTCATCACCCATGATTCCTAATATATCATCTATTATTTGAAATGCTATTCCCATGTTTTTTCCGAAACGTCTCATCGAAATTCTTTTTTCACCTTTTGCACCTGCAATTACTGCGCCAATTTCTGCTGAACTTTCAAAGAGTGCTCCAGTTTTAAGATAGATCATTTTTAAGTACGATTTGATATTTACTGATTTTTCATTAGGAAATAGAATATCGTAGCTTTGTCCAACTGCTAAACGTTGAGTAGCTAGTGCTAATAGCTTGTTAGCTATTTGTACCCTATTTGCTGGTACGCCCAGATTTTTAAGTTCATTAAGAGTTGTGAACGCCATTGCAAAAAGCATATCACCTGCAATTATAGCTATTGGAATTCCATAAATCGTGTGAACTGTCTTTAATCCACGTCTGAATTCATCTTGATCTATAATATCATCATGTATGAGACTGAAGTTATGTATATATTCAACTGCAACAGCTCCTGGTATTAATGATTCTATGTTAGCACCAAATCCGGTTCCTACTGTTATAACTACAAAAGGTCTTAATCTTTTACCTCCACCTTTAATTAAGTGTGCGCATGAGTCTCTTAGTTCTGATGGGTGTATTTTATTAATTCGTGATAATGCCTCTTTGGTGATTAGATCTGCATAAATTCTTAATTGTTCCTCTAATTTATTCATCTTATATCACTCCTTGATGACCAATATGCAGTATCAATACCCCTGGCTTCTAACCATGTTTTTAACCAATCTTTTATTATTAAAGGTTTGCGTTTAAGTTGTGGGATATTTTCGGCTTCGACTAAGAACATAAGTGTCTTTAATTCGAGTATATATTTATTAACTAATTGTATTACTGAACCTTCACCATTTTCTATTAATGTTTTTAATATAGGTCGTGCGATAGCTACTAATGTGGCTCCTAAAGATATTGCTTTAGCGATTTCAACACCATTTCTTATACCTCCACCAGCTATTATAGGCAGGTCTACATGCGAGGCAACTTCACATAATGATGCTGCAGTAGGTATACCCCAATCCCAAAATAGTTTTGCGAGTTCCATTTTTTGTTTATCGTTTGCGAGTTCAGCTCTATAATATTCTACTGCAGCCCAACTGGTTCCTCCTGCTCCATCAATTTCTATACCACTTACGCCAGCTTTTTTAAGTAATATAGCATCTTCATAGCTAAATCCAAATCCAACTTCTTTTGCTATGATCGGTATTCCAACTTCTTTTGATATATCAGATAAAATATTAAACCATTCACTAAAATCTGGCGTTCCGTCAACTTGAACCGCTTCTTGAGCAGGATTAAAATGGATTGCTATTGCATCTGCTTTGATCATTTCTACTGCTTTTCTAATACCATTAATCCCATATTCTTTAAGTTGTGCTGCACCTAGGTTTCCCATAATAAATATGTCTGGAGCTTCTTCACGAACTACTGAAAATGTATAAGATAATTCGGGATGTTTAAGGGCAGCCCTTTGACTTCCTACGCAAAGTCCTATTCCAAGTTTTTGAGCAACGCGTGCTAATTCTCTATTAATTTTTTCAGCTCCTTCATAACCTCCTGTCATGCACCCAATAAGTAGAGGTGCTTGAAAATGTTTATTTAAAAATGTTATAGATGTATCAATGTTATCTAGTTTTAATCTAGTAGTTCCACGATGAATAAATTCAATGCATTCAAAGCCGGTTGTTTTAAATTTAAAATTTACATCTTTATTAAGTACAATATCAACATGTTCGCTTTTTCTTCTTTTTATACTCAATTTTTTATCCCCCTAATTATAGTACCTATATTAATAGTCCCTTTTAAAGCCTTTTGGAGTAGTCTATGTCTATTACCATTTATAAATATCACATCTGCTCCTAGTTGTGCTATTTCTATTGATGCTTCTAATTTACTTTTCATACCACCAGTAACATCTATCTTATTTGTACTAGCAATTTTTTTAGTCATTTTAATGGCTTCCTCCAGAGTAAGCTCTCTTATGAGCTGAGCACTACTATCTATCTTAGGATCAGATGTGTATATACCATCTACGTCTAAGCAGAAAATGACTCTCTTAGGTTTAAAAATCTTTGCTAATTCTATAATTATTTTATCACCAGATAATACTGAAAATCCCTGAGATTTATCAAGGACCACATCACCATAAATTACTGGAGTAAAACCTATATTAAATGAATAAACGATTGTTTCAAAAAATTTTGTCTCAATATTTTTTAAATTATTAATTATTATTGAGAGTGGAGAAAAGGGTAGTGCAGGTATTCCATGGTTTATAAGAGAATTAATAACATATAAATTAAGTTCTTTCATTGCTGCTTCAGTTAAACTAGCACCTATTAATGTTGATTCAGTTAATCCTAAATGTACTTTATATTTTTTAGCTAATGGATGACCAAAACTGCCTCCCCCATGTACTATGATTATCCTAACATTTGATTCTGCAATCTCTCTACTAAGTCTATTTAAAGTATCTTTTTTAATAAATTTTTGCCTCAATTTATCAGTTATTACACTTCCACCTAATTTTACAATTGCTGGACCTTCATGATTTTCTTTATCCATAATACATCAAATAACGTTTACTAACATATAAATTGAACTATAGTGTTCGGATTCTTTAACATTTAATTAAAATGTGTAAATGATTTAAATCGTTAAGGGTTCATACTACGTAGTGTTTCTAATAATTCTTTTCCATGCTGTGCAGCATTTACCTTTTGGAAAATTTTTATTATTTTTCCATTTTTATCTATAATGAACGTGACACGTCTGGCCCCAATTAAACCTTTAACACCATAAAGGTTTATTACTTTTTTCTCAGTATCGCTTAATAGGTTAAAAGGTAAATTATATTTCTCAGCAAATTTTTTATGAGATTCTATTGAGTCAGCGCTAATACCAAGTATAACAACATCTAGGTTTTTTAATTCATTATAGACATCTCTAATGCTTTGTGCTTCAAGTGTGCATCCTGATGTAAAATCTTTAGGATAGAAATAAAGTACGACGTATTTTCCTCTGAAATTAGTGAGCTTTATGATTTCTCCTCTTTGATTTGGTAATTCAAAGTCAGGGGCTATATCGCCTACGTTAGGCATAGTTGATCATGTATTAATAGTTTAATTAGATTAAAAATTTATTTATTGTTCATAAATTTTTAACAATAATTTTAACGATGTGGAATGTATTAATTATTGTTAACGTGTTGTCTATCTAATTTTGTTATAAAAATTATTATATTAGTGTATGCAACTGTAAATACATAGATAACTTTAAAACTTATGGATTTGTTATTATTTTGGTAAGGAGATAGATGTGAGGTACTATGAGCCAAGCATCGGCTCCAGGTTTAGTATATTTATCTGGTGATCAAGCATTATTTCGTACTGGAACTGCTGTAGCTGCGACAATAAATAAAAGAATTCTTATATCAGTAGAAACACTTTCAAGGGGGGATAATAAAATAAGAGTATCATCTAAAAATAAAGAATTATTGTTACGTTATGAAAGAAGAAGGATTATAGTTGAAAGAGGTGGATTATTAGCTAAAAGAGTTTTAAGACCTGTTATAATAAGTGCGCTTAAAACTATGGAATTTCTTAAAAATAATAATCAATTAGAAATTAATGTCATATCCGATGTTCCTATATCAGCTTTCCCTTCAACATCCTTATCGATAGCTACAGTGATGGCAGTTACGCAAAGTTTAGGTAGTAAGCTTGAGCGTGAATTTATTTGGAAGGTGGTTTTTGATTCAGAGAGAAGTATAAGGAAGAGCCCATCGACTTTTGAGATTATGCTTTTTATAACTGGTGGTTTGGCTGTATTCAAAATTGGAGAAAAACCTATTTTCATAAAACCTAAGGAGGATTTATTGTTTCTAATTGCGTTAAGCAGTAAAAGGTATTCACTTTTAAATAGTCCGGAAGTAATTCTTAGACCATTTTTAAATAATGTCTCAGAATACGTAAATGATGTAACGCGAGGAATGAACTGGGTGAGTGCAAATATTTATAATGCATTAGAACAAGGAAATTTAGAACGTGTTGGTATGTTAATGAGTTTAGCTCATAGTCTTATACGTGCATTGGGTGCTACAACTACAAAAATTGATGAATTAGTTAGTGCATCTATTAAATCTGGTGCATTAGGTGCTAAAGTTACATGGATAAATGGAGGGCTTGTAGTGGCATTGACCGATGAAACCACAATTAAAAAAGTTCATAAATCTTTGTTAAAGAGAAGTAACTTTACCTTTGATGCAAAACTTGATTTTACTGGGGCAAAAATTGAGACTTAGTTATTTTAGGATCTCATAATACAATTTTTATATTTTATTTTTCTATTGAAAATGATGAGTATCCTACAACATGTGTTTTATCACCTGAAACATCTCCAGAAGTTGCATATTTTAATAATGTGATTTTTTTAGCACCTAAAATTTTTGAAGCATGAATAATAGTTGCTATCGCACCTGGTCCACATGCAGATATATCATGCATATAAATGGTTTCGAATATCTCTTTTATGTTCATGTTAAGTATGGCTTTTATAAGAAGATTATCTTTTCTCACAGCCCTTTCATGTGATTCATAATGTGTTAAATCTGATGAGGCAATTAATAAGACATTTTTATCTTCTACGGCTTTTGCTATTGATTCGCCTAAGCATGTTGCAGTTTCTAATTCTTGTATCATCATAACAATTGGTACAAAAACGAAATCAGAATCAAAAATATACTGAAGAAATGGTAATTGTACTTCTATTGAATGTTCATAAATATGAGCTAGATGATCTGCTTTTGCATATTTGCAACCAGAAATTATTTTCTTTGCAGTTTCGCTATCAATATGGACCTTCCCAAAAGGTGTCTCCCATATACCTTCTGACATAACAGATATGCTTGGACCATAACCTGTATGATTTGGCCCTACAATAATTATTAAATCAGGTTTTCCATCTATTGCAACTTTAGAGTATCCATGCGCAGCTACTGGTCCTGAATACATATAACCTGCATGTGGGGAAATTATACCAATTAATTTTCTGGATTGTTGTTCTGCTATTTTTCTTGGAATTGTACCAGGGCCTATAGGATGTGTGAAACACCATTCAATTTGTTTTTTTAGATCTTCTGGATCTGCTTCATAAAATCCTCCAGCTACTGCACTTCTTCTTACACGTTCCATAGTTCTCTATTTATTAAAGTATTCCAAACACAAAAATTTATGCTTCTGTTTGTATCCATTATTTATGTTCGCTATAATCATTAAAAGTATCCAAGAAGACTACAGATTCTAGTCGTGGAATGACTAACTTATTAGCTTTCCTCTGTTAATTTGGTTTCAAAATCATCAATTGGTATAGTTAAATCACCATCTGGAGGTATTTCTCCCCGCTCTCTTAATATTTGTCTTGCTAAGAGCCAATATACTGTTGCTAATGCTCTTTTACCTTTATTATTTACTGGTATAATAAGATCTATATTACCACAATCATGTTCTGTGTCACAAAGTGCTACTACTGGTATACCTACTTTACTAGCCTCTTCTATTGCTTGAGAGTCTGCTACTGGATCATTGACAAATACAACATCAGGCTCTAAATAAAATGGCAATTGCGGATTTGTTAGCATTCCCGGAAGAAATCTACCTATTGATGGTATTGCTCCTACTAGTTCACAGAATTTTTTAACAGGTTGTATTGCATAGGGTCTAGATGCAACTACTAATATTTTGGGAGGCTCGAAGTATGAAAGGAATTTTCCTGCTATTTTTATTCGTTCATCAATATCTTTAATGCTGATCATGTTTATACCATCAACTCTTGTTTTGGATATGAAACGCCGCATATATTTAGATTTATATCGTGTCCCTATATGTAAGCCAGATGCTATATAAAATTCTATGGGTGCTATTTTTAGTTGCTCTGATTGCTTCTCATCTTCTCTGCGTTTTTCTATCTTTTTGCTTTCTTCTCCTTCACTCATACTCATGTCACCTAAGCACATCTTTGAATAAATCTTCTACTATTTATTGTTTCATTTTGCAAATAATGAAGTTACTCTTATACTTTTATCCATTTCCTCGATTCTTATGAGCTCATTAAGCTTGCTAAGTCTTTCCCCACCAACGGTTCCAGTTTTTATTAATGGTGTTTGATATGCTACAGCTAAATGAGCTATAGTTTCATCAGTTGTTTCTCCGCTTCTGTGTGAAATTACGGGGGTGTATCCATTTTCACGTGCATATTTTATTACTTGTATTGCATCACTTATTGTACCTACTTGATTGGGTTTTATTATAATACTATTCCCTGCTTTGTATTTAATTCCTTTGATAAGTCTATCAATTTTGGTAGCAAATATATCATCCCCAACTATGAGTGTACCATAACCCTTTGTTCTTTCTGTTAATTCAGCAAATGCTTCAAAACTATCTTCATGGAATGGGTCTTCTAAATATAATATTTGGTATTTTTCTATTAATGATAGTATATAATTAAGATGTTCTGTTTCTCTAAATATTTTATCTTCGTATTTGTAAACTCTTTTGTCGGGGTCCCAAAGGTTAGATGCGGCTATGTCAATTCCAATTCCTATTTCTATAGGTATGTTAATTGTAGATTTTACAATTTCTATAGCTTCTTTTATTGAATTTAATGCATTTTCTATTGTTGTTTTTGTAACCCATGCGCCTTCATCATTTTTTCCTCCTGCAAAATATGGATCAATTCTCGAAAGTATTTTGGAAAGTTCTTTATGAACTAGTGTATTAATCATTACTGCATCAAAAATTGTTGGTGCATTTAAAGGAAAAACTAATATTTCCTGAAATGGGATTGATCTATCACGTGCATGTTTTCCACCACCAATTACATTACCAAGTGGTAAAGGTAATTTGTAGTCTCCGTAATTATTTAAGTGCCTATAAAGAGGAAGCTCTAAAGTATTAGCTGCTGCTTTAGCATTTGCAAATGAGAGTGATGTAGATGCTGCCCCACCTATTTTTGAAAAGTTTTGTGTTCCATCTAACTCTCTTAATGTTGAATCAAAAAGTTGTTGATTTGATGAATCTAATCCCCTTAATTTAGGTAAAATGTATGAGTTCAATATCTCTAATGCTTTTTTAGGTCCGCCACTTGGCATATGAGGTACTTCATAGGTGCTGGTGCTAAGTCCGCTTGGGGCTGATGCTCTACCAAAACTTTTCTTTGTATATATTTCACTTTCTATTGTAGGATTACCACGACTATCAAAAATTATACGTGATTTTGCATGCTGTATCTCAGTATCCATGTATGATAAATGTTTGGTTTAAGAAATAAACTTATTCTTCTTGTAAAGGTGCTGGTGAAAACTTAATTAATTCTTCTATTAAGTTTACATGACTGAGAAACATTCTTCTGCAACAATATCTTTTAATCCCAAGTTCATCTAAAACTTTACCTGCATCATGCTCTTTTTCATACCTTTTTACAAATTCATCCCAATATTGAGCGATAGGAGCCCCACATGTGAAGCATCTGACTGGTATCATCATATATTTTCTCACCCATTTATCTATAGGATTTCTGTCTTTTAGCTCTAGCGCTTCTTCCTCTAGGCTTTTTAGGTTCAGCTTGACGAGGATCTTCGACTATTAAACTTCTATCATATGATAAGTAAAGAGCTTTTAGATCTTCACGATTGGTAATTTTAATGAGACCACGTGCTATTGCAGTTCTAATAGCTTGAGCTTGGCCCATGAATCCACCACCTTTTACTGTTACTTCGATATCGTACATTTTTCTAGTTTGTTCATCTAATAAGAGTAGTGGTTCACTTATTAGCATTCTGGCGAATTGTGGTTCATAAACTTCTAATGGTATGCTATTAATTCTTACTCTTCCGATTCCAGGTTTAATTATTGCACGTGCTATTGCGGTTTTTCTTTTTCCAGAAGCTATTACTATACTCATTGTTCACACCCTTATTCATTCCAACCAAAGAATTTTAGTACATCACCTAAATAAACATATCTATTACCAAGTCTAGATGCTTCTGCATCAGGAAATCGTACATATTTAGCATTTTGAAGGTTTTCAGGAATACCAATATATACTCGTAACCTCTTGAATGCTAATCTACCCTTCTCCTGCTTATAAGGTAACATGCCTCTTATTGTTCGTCGTACTATTCCATCGGGTCTTTTAGGATTTCTGTGTCCAAGCTTTTCGGGGTTTTTTAAAGTTGATCGCTCAAACTTTTCTTTAAATCTGCTTATTACTCTTTCTTTAGTTCCGCTTATAACAGCTTTTTCTGCATTTATAACGATTACATTCTTACCTGACAGTAATAATGATGCAACTTTACTAGACATTCTACCTAAGATTTGATCTTTTGCATCAACTATGATTGTTTCTTCACTCATTTTTTTCACCCTATGATTTTCACACCCGATCCAGTTGGTTTAATTTTAATAGCTTGACTAATACTTATGCATTGTCCTCCAGCATTAACTATCTTTTCTCGAGCTGCTTTAGAGAATGATAAAGCTGCAACTATTACTGGATGATCTATTTTTCCTGCTCCTAATACTTTTCCAGGTACTATTACTAATTCTTCTTTTTCAGAGTATCTATTAATCTTACTTACATTAACATGTATACGTTGGCGTCTAGGTTTTTCTATTAATTCTGCTACTGTTTTCCAAATTGGTGCACCCCATGTCTTGCTTGCTTTCCTTAGTTTTCTTATTAAAGCTCGTACTATTGGATTTGTCGGTCCTGTTTTTTTAACCATTTTATGCCGCCTCCATTTCTAAATTTTCTAACTGTGAATTAATATTCTTACAATCTGAAATTAATAAATCAATCGCTTTAATAAAAATTTTTTCTGGAGGCATTGAGCCTGTTGATTCTAATTTGTATACAAATTCATTTTCATGCCAGCGAACCTTTATTGCATTATTTGAAATATCTTCACAATATCTACAAAGTGTACAATTAATAGGATCTACAAGTGTAGGATATCCATCAACAATTTTTAATACTCCTTTCGGGCAGGATCTAACTATATTTTCGGCAGTTTTGTTATCATATTTTTTCCATAACTCCTTATCAACTTCTATATATGGCATATTTTTGTACGCGCTAACTGATACCGGTTGCCATTTTGCATGTTCAGAGCCTGTACCTAATCGTGCCATAGCTTCTAATTGTATGCGTTGACCTTTTTTAAGTAAAACTATTGGTATTGTATCCCATGCTGGTTTGACTTTTGGATCTGATGAAATGAGTTGTGAAGAATAAACTGTCTGATTATCCGATGTTGCTTTAACTTCTAATTTAAAAATCACACTAGTATCTGGTTTTAGTTCGTCAAGATCTGTAACTAATGGTATGAGACCTAACCTATGTGCGAGAATTTCATCATACATGATTGATGAATTTTCAAGTATTATGACTGTGTCTATTGCCATTGTGGGTACACGGCTTATTGTTGCTCTTCTAATTGCATTTAATAAAGTAGCATCAATCCCTTCAATAATGAATTTCATTCTTAACTGATCTTTTTCGAGTATTTTTACATTCATATGACCCGACCCACGTATCAGTTATTTAAATAGAAAGTAGCCTATAAATATGCCTTTCTTTATAACAATCTTAGCATGTCAGATGAAACATTAGGACTATACAAAAAGGCTGGTAGAATCTTAGCATCTGCTTTAAAAAAGGCAAGATATAAGGTTCATGTTGGGATGCCTCTTACTGAATTATGTGATCTTGTTGAATATGAAATAAAGGTTGGTGGTGCAGAACCTGCTTTTCCATGTAACGTATCAATAAATAATATTGCGGCGCATGATACTGCTGATATAAATGATGAAAGAACTATACCTCCCAATAGTATTGTAAAGATAGATGGTGGTGCTCATATTGAAGGATATATTGTTGATTCTGCTATAACAGTATCATTTGATCCATCCTATGAACGACTTTTATTAGCCGCTCAAAAAGCATTATTAAATGCATTAGAAGTTATAAAACCTGGTACAAGTCTTCGCGAAATAGGAAAAACTGTTGAAAACACTATAAGAAATTATGGATACAAACCTATATCAAACTTAACTGGGCACCAAATATCACGATATGTTTTGCATGCTGGTAAAATAATACCAAATGTGTATTCATTTTTGGAACATGGCGAAGTTTTAGAAGGAGAAATTTATGCTATTGAGCCCTTCGCTACTAATGGAAGAGGGGAAGTTCACGATCTAAATTATGCACGTATATATGCACTATTATCAAAGCCTAAAAAAATTAATGATGAGGTTGATGAATTAGCCACTAAGATATGGAATGAACGAAAAGGTTTACCATTTACACCTAGATGGTATTTAAAGGATTATAATAATATAAAACGGCTTATTGATGAAATGTTAAAGAAAAGAATTGCAATGAAATATCCTGTATTAACTGAGATAAATAATAGTTATGTTTCTCAATTTGAGCACACTATCTATGTTACTAAAGATGGTGTTTTAAGTTTTACTGAAATTGATTGAATATTTTTAGATTCCTAATAAGAGTTGCAATTTGTGATAAGAAATGATAAACCTCACTCTTAATTGCGGAAGAGGGCATTTTTGTAAATAATCCTTTTTTCTGTTGTTTCTTTTCCTCTTTTATGACATATATTGCTTTAATATACATTTTTGAATTACATTTTGGGCATGCGTCATCAACTATTTTATTTACGTATTCCTTTTCTTTGTATGCTCTTTCTAATGTATATCCGCATGAAGTGCATTCTAAAAGTGTCATAACTTTGTAGTCTTTGAACTCATTTAATAGGCTAGCAAGGGGATCATAAGTAATAGTTTTTGTAGTTGTTGCATTACTAATATTCATGATCTTATCCCCCTAATGAATTACCGACACCTATTGTGTTACCTATACCTGCTATTATTACTAATCCCCCTTCTGGAACTCTTTCACGTATTATATTTTTGATTCTTTCAACTACTTTGTCTACTGATTCAGCTAATTTCTTTGACATTGCTGACACAGCCTCATCAATTCCTTGTTTTATTACGATTGATTCAACTGGAATACCGTATTTTGTTGACGATTCTTCTATCTTATATTTTTCAGGACCTGGATCTCCTATTGCAGCACCTACTCCCTCTGCAATTGTTCCTGTCTCTTCACTTTCCAATTTAGCAGCAGCATCTATCATTATTATTAAACTAATTTTGTTTTGATACTCCTCAATAAGTTTTTGAATAGCTTCTCCCGGTTTTCCAACTCTACCACCAGGTCCTTCTGCTTTTACTACTACAGCTTTTCTCCCATCAATATCTACTTCTGATATTACTGTTTCGCTTGTAATAATTTTAGGATTTGATTTCATCATTAATCTAGCAGCAACCATTGCACCTACACTATCACCTATAGGTATTCCCTTAATAGTTGCAAAAAATGACATGTAATAGGCTCTAGCCATATCTCTTAAAAGGGCCATTAAAAGTTCAAGCTGAGCCATTATGACTATACTATTAGCTTTTTTACCTACTATGTACCAATGTTTTGCATATTTATATATTGAGTTTAATGCCATTGTTGTAGTCAAAGTATTTTCAAGATTAGCTTTTTCTTCTTCATCAGCATCAGGCGCTATTTTATTTATTATGAGTTTAAGTTTATTTCTTGAAACATTAAGTAAGTGGTCTAATCTTTTTATAAATCCATATGGATCACGTTCTACTGGCTCTATATAGAAAAATTCTAGCGCATCATTAACAATCCGCTCTAATTCTTCCTTATTCTTATTATATTTTCCAGCTACTGAAAGAAATATATCACGGCTTCGTTTTGCATAGATTTCAAGCCTTATTAAATCTTTGCTGACTCTAGCAGAATACATCCACATTTGAAAAGGCCCAAACATGAATAAGAAGAGTGTTACTAAATATATTATTCCTATAATCATATTAATCCAACTAGAAGTTGTGTTATCAAAACCAAATTGATTGTATAATATTTGATATGATATCTCTATCATTTAGTTTCCCCAAAAAGAAAAAGAATATGTGACATATAAATGTAAAGTAAATACTGTAAAAAATTACAATATGAAAAAATATTAACCCACATGGTCACATTCTTTGTTAGATACAATAAAGAATTTAGTATTTAAATGTTACTCTTTACTTTGACGTTCTCCATGACTAAAGTCTAGAGATTCTAAAGTGAATGGAGTATTATCTCGTAAGTTATTTTGTATTTAATTTTTATTGACAATTCATCCCAAAACTCTGGGCTTTCTTGCTGAGCATATGCAAAATCAGCTTAAAGAGGAGGATTATTCAACTATAATTAAAAGTAAAAAGAAACGTATGCTAAGTTATAGATTAATTCTAATTTATTATGTATACATTAAATCCATGATCATAGAGCAAAATTTCAAATCTAAAGTTTAAATGTAAGTAGTTCTTAAAGAAAATGGGGTACGCCGGCCAAAGGGGGCGGGATCCACCCGAACCCATTCCGAACTCGGAAGTTAAACCGCCCTCCGTTGCGGCTGGTAGTGAGCTCCGCGAGGGCTCGCGAAAGCCGCAAAGCTGGCGGCCCCTTATAATTCATAATTTTATTAATTGTTTTGCGATTAAAGACTCCTTAACCTTAATTTCTTAAGTTATCATGCTCTGTAGCACATAAAAAAACTTTTATTCATGTTTTATTTAGATAATTATAGGGGCCGTGGCCTAGCCAGGTATGGCGACGGGCTCCAGTTAAACTGGAGCGTTGACCATCCCCTTGGGATGATATAGGGGAGACCCGGAAGCCAGGGGTTCAAATCCCCTCGGCCCCACTAACTGATAAGTTAATGACTGATTCAGCTATATCTTCACTATATTCTGCAATACGTCTAATACTTTCTATTATAAGCTTTAATTCTATCATTGTTCTTGCTGTTATTGTATTATTCTCTAATAACTTATTTGTGATTTCTTGTTCATAATTGCTAATATATACTGCATCATTAATTAAGTCTTCTGCTAGTTTTTTATCCATTTTATGAAGTGCTCGTATAATTTTTTCATATATTGAGGCGGTTTTGTCACCAAATTCTTCTAATAGATTTAACGACTCTTTATCGGGCCATGTTATTATTCTTGTTACTGACTTAGCAATTCTGGCTGAGTGGTCACCTACTCTCTCAATACTCTTCGCTATGACTCTATATTCAAGTCCTTCCATTAATTTGTTGAGACCTATTTCTTTAACTGTTGATATGTTTAATGCTACCATGTTGAGTTGTCTAACTATGAAATGATAGAATCGGTCAATTTCATCATCTCTTTCTATAACATCTTTTGCTAGTCTAATATTTTGAGATTTTAATGCTTCTAATGCGTCTTTGTACATGAAGAGTGATAAAAGATGCATTCTACTAATAGCTTTCGAAAGGGGGAGCTGAACATGATTTGTGAGGATTTGTGTGGTAATATCTTTTGAAGTTTCTTCCACTATTTCTATGCCTATGAGTTTGTTTCGTATTAGATTTTTTAATATTGATCTTAGATTGGAGCTGTTATTAAATATAATCTTTATCATATTGGCACCAGATAAGTAGTGTGCAATGTATTCTCTAAATATAACATCTTCTGTTGTCTCAGAATTTACAACTATTGTACTTATTGGTGCTTCTTTTGTATTATGTTCCGTGTAAATTATTAATGTACCATCTGGTCCTATTTTAAAAGTTACTGGAGATCCAGGTCTTAATCCCGCTTCTAACGCCCATTTCTTTGGTAATGAAACTGTAAATGTCGATCTGCCTGTTAGTTGTACACGTCTAATTATATATGACATGGTGAACCTAAATAGAGAAATATGTTTAGATATTTATGTCTATTGTTAAACAATATTATAATTACATCTATATAGATTTTGATGATTATCTTTATAGGTGTGTTTTCTATGATTTTAGTTTGAGAGGAGGAATTGTGGTTAGACTTATAGATTTAGGTTTAGAGAAGCTTAATAATATGCTTAATGAGATGGCAGCTTTTTCTGAGAGAACAGTTGATTTGTCATTGCAGGCATTTTTATCTGGTGTTGATGTAAAGGATGAGGTTCTTAAAAGGGCACAGCAACTAAAGCAAATGAAAGAGGAGATCAGTGAATTGGTTGTTGAGATTATTGCAAGGTATCAACCTGCTGCATCAGATGTAAGATTTATAAAATCTGCATTAGAGATCGCATATGATTTTTATAGATTTGGACGATATTCTTATGATATAACTGTCATTTTAAGTGATGTTGGCTCACTTCCTGAATGCGATAAAGCTATTGTAAAAGATGCTGCACGAATAGTTACTACAATGATGAGAGATGCTATAAAGGCATTTATACTAAGAAATGTTGAACTTACGCAACTTGTGTATGAAAAGGATGATGAAATTGACAAATTATATGAAGAGACTTTTAAACGCTCACTTCATACTACTAATCCAGTATGTGATATAACAACATTGTTAATATTGCGCTATTTAGAACGAATAGCAGATCATGCAACTTATATTGCAGATTCCGTAATTTATATTGTGAAAGGAACATAAAATATATCAAACTTGTGTTTATGTTTAACTCTGTCCCTCAACTATTCACTTACTTAATACCACCCTTAAGAAACTCTTACCTTAAAACGCTATAAACTGTTTAAAATATATAGTAATTAACTTCACTAGGTCAAGGTCTATGCAGAGATTTATTGCGGCTTCTTAGTGCTAACCCCTATGATGAGCATTTATTACGTTTTATTATTAAAGCTTGTAAAGATAATGTTCAAGGATTTACAGTAAAATGTATAATGAAACTTTTCATCAATTTCATGAAAATTATGCGGAATTTTATGTAAAAGTGGGTTTCAATATTGTTATGGATAAGTTCATAAATAAAAAGATCATTTTTATATTAATCTAAACGTATTACTATTAGGAGACAATGTCTACAATTCCAAAGAATATTAAATATCTTATGATGTACGTGGCTGGAGATATTGTAATGTCTGAAAATCCAGGGAAAGGATTACGAAAATGGCGTGAAATTTTTAATGTGCAACAGAATGAATTATCAAGAAAAATTCGAATACCCCCTCCTGTTATAAGTAATTATGAACAGGGTAGAAGATTTCCAGGTATAAAGGCTATAGAGAGAATAGTTAAGGGATTAATTGATATTGACAGAGAGAGAGGTTATCCTGTAGCGAGTAAAATATCAGGTTTTATGTTTGAATCTGATGCTATACTTGATATGAGAGATTTTACAACACCAATTCCTGTTAAAAAGTTTGTTGAGGTAGTGAGTGGTGAAATTCTTTATGGTGAACATTTAGTTGAAAGACCTGTTTTTGGTTATACTGTTATAGATAGTATTAAGGCTATACTATCTATGAGTGGATATGAATTTTTTAAATTGATGGGCCTTACAACCGCTCGTGTAGCAATTTTTACAAATGTTACAAAAGGACGTTCTCCCATGATTGCTGTAAGAGTTTATCCCATTAAACCTATGGCTGTTATAATTCATGGACCTAAAAAGGTTACTGATCCTTTACCTATGAAGATTGCAGAAATAGAGCAAATACCATTAATACTCTCAAAAATTAATACTGTAGAGAATCTTTTATCAGTGCTTAGACGAATTTCTGATTAGTCTCTTATTATTACAACTCAAATATTTGAAAATGGGAATAGTTCTAAACATATTAACCTTAAGTTTAGATTTTGTAATCGTTTACGTATTATTAGAAAAGATATTGATAGTTTAGAGCTAAATGGGACAGGGAATTATGTTTTTAGGATTATGTAGTAAAAGCAATTAATTCAGTAATAGGAATCTATTTAATACTTTCATAAAATTTTTATAAATGAGTGTGCAACTCGTAATTTATATTTAGGTATAATTATTATTATTAGAGAGTCAATGCCACGCCGTATTGAATATAATGTGATTGGCATAATTAGTGAGCCTAAACGTGTTGAGATACTTAAATTGCTTGGTTCTCATGGTTCTTTACGTTTTTCTGAGATAAAAGATGCACTTCATTTGAGTCGTGAAGAAACTAGTAATTTAAGCTATCATATGCGTATTTTACAAGGTCATGGTTTAATTGAGAAAGATTTGGGAACACAACAATATATGTTAACAGGATTAGGGCGTAAGATTTTAAATCTTATTAGTGAAATAGAATCGTCTATGAGTTATTCATCTAAACTTCTTGTAAGAACATCAAAGCCAGCACTAGAACCGTTTGATCCACAAAAGATTGTGAGTTCATTAATTAGAGAGGCTAAATTGCCAAGAAGTCTTGCAGAAGATATTGCTAGAGAAGTGGAGTCCAGGCTTAGTAAAATGCCAGTAAAATATTTGACTTCAACATTCATAAGGGAAATGGTTAATTCTGTTTTAGCTGAACGGGGATTAGATGATGTTAGATTACAAGTTATGAGATTAGGATTACCTGTCCATGATGTTCATCAAACAATATTTGGTAACGAAAAGAAAATAAAATCTCCTAGATCTATACATTATAGTCTCAGTTCTTCAATGCTAAGGGATTATACGCTTCTTAGATTATTTTCAAAAGATATTGCTGATGCTCATTCATCTGGTGATATACATATAATAGATCTTGAAGATTGGCCATTATCAGTTGTTAATGTGAGTCATGATCAATATATACTGTTAAATTATAAGTTTGATAATGATATTGAACCATTTTTACCTTCCATTACTAATGGTTCTTTGGATGAGGTATTAATGCGGATTATTTATCTAATAAGCAATTTTGATCAAGAAGTTTCTAGTGGTCAGTCAATACCGTTCTTTAATTTTTTGATTGCGCCATATGTTCGAAATTTATCTGATGAGGAACTAGTGTCTTACTTTAAACATTTTATATATGATTTAAATAACATGCTAATGTGGAGAAATAAATTAACATTATCTTTAGGTTTGCATACAGATCTACCTAAAGGGCTTGAAAAATTAGAAATTAAAATTAATGGAGAATTGCATACACTTAGTGATTATGTTGATGAATCTCATAGAGTTTTTAATGCATTAATTGCTGCATTATCTAATCACAGTTCTAATGGTAGGCCGTTCCTTTTACCAATTTTACATGTCTATTTAGAATCATTAAGTAATGAATCAAAAAATAATTTGAAACATGCTGTTAACCTTAATTTATCAGGTAGCTCAGTAACATTTATTAATAAATTAAAATCTACACAATTAAACACAATCTATACAAATGATTTATATAGACTTATTCTTTCACGTTTAAATGATATACAACAAGCAATAGGTTCAGTTGTAGCAGTTAATATGCCTAGGTTAGTAATGAAAAGTAATTTAAATGAAAACATGTTATCAAGTTTTCTCGGAGATACGATAAGGTCTGTTATTAAGATATCAGAATCTAAAAATAGTTTATTAGAGTTGATGAGCAGAAATGGTACGTTACCCCATGTTTTGCATGAGTATAAAGGTTCATCCTATATAAACAATGATAATACTTTTCATATAATTACTCCTGTAGGTTTACGTGAGGCAATACTTCTTTTGACAGATACTGATTATCTCTTTGAATCTTCAGCAAAATCATTATTAAGTAAAATTCTTGAAGAGATTAATAAAATCATTAAGGAATATTCTGAACAAGAAAACATAAAAGTTTTGTTTGCCCAAAATATAAGAGAAGAACCAACATATAGGTTTTCTATTTTAGATAGAAAGCTTTATCCTAAATATTATAGTATGTTAATGACTAGCATAAAGCCTGGTAGATATTCAAATGGGTTCGTTGAAGAATGGAGAATGATCGATACTCAAGAATTTTTATCCCTAGAATCTGAAATGGATATATTCCTGCCAGGAGGTCATACCACTAAAATATGGTTAAGTGAACCTCCCCCAACTATAGATATGATAGTAAATCATCTAATTAAGACATTTACATCGTATAACATTAATGCTATTCAATATAATAGGAATTTCGTATTTTGCAGGGCATGCGGTAGTTTAAGTGGTGGTATTCAAAGCTCTTGTCCAATATGTGGGGCACGGGGTAAATATTTAATGTATTATGCGCATGTTGAGAATGGTTACCAGTTTATAATTGATGATAATACAAGACTCTCTGTTATAGAACGTTCCTCTTATGAACTAAATTAAATTATTAGACTTTGTTAGAAAGATATGAAAAATTATATCATTAAACGTTTATGTAAATAGCTTTACACTCTTCTTTCAAAATTTTTTTATAAGAGATTCTTTATAATAAAATCGGGGGATGACGTGACTGATCTGCGCCGACATAACATGGGTGAATGCACCTCCACTGACCCCGTTTGAGGTGGTTGTGATTGTCGCCCCATATATTAAATCATCAAGGTTTTATAATGGAAGTTTCAATAGCAGAGGTTTCATCTTTAAAACCTCATGAAGAGACTATTCCAGAAGTGGAAGCAAACTTAATGAATCAAATATTGCATAGTGGAATGTTCAAACATCCTATACTTGTTGATAAAGATACTAACGTGATTCTTGATGGAATGCACAGACATAAAGTAGCATTGCGATTAGGATTAAAATTCATTCCAGTTATTTATGTAAAATATCAAGATCCATTAATAAAGATATTACGATGGTGGAGAGCTTCTAACATAGAAGATGAGGACACTGCATTTAATTTGATATCTAGTTTTGGATTAAAGGAAGTAGACATGCAGGAATTCGAAAAAATAAGGCATTTTGCTTCTTTAATTGTCCTGTACAACAATAGAGCTTTTATTGATAGTGAAAAGCGAGATTCAATGGAGAGCTATAAAAATGTTAAAATACTTGAGGATATCTTAATGAAAAATAGAAAAATGGTGAAATATATTAGAGAAGATACTCTACAATTAGTTTCAATTAGTCCTTCTACTTTTCTTTTTGCGGGCAAAATAGTTTCTAAGGAAGAAGTGAAAAGCAATGCTATTATTGGAAAACTTTTTCCACATAAATCTACATGTCATATTTTTCCCGCACGAGTATATAGTGTAAATTTGAACCTAGAATTGTTAAGAAGTAATATGAACATATCAATTGTTGATAACATAGTCACAGAAAAATTGTTACATAAATCAGTTAAATATATACCACGACCTTGTATTTATGATAATGAGATCAAGGATGAGGCATGCTATGAGTATCAATAATATAACTGTTAATGTTAAATATTATGGAGTAATAGGAGCTCTTGCTGGCACTAAATATGAGAGTATTAAGCTTTCTTATGGTTCAACTTTAAAAGATCTTTTAGAAACATTAATACAAATAAAAAGTTCACAATTTAAGGAAAGATTTATTAGATATGATACTCTTGCATCTGATATAATTATATTGATAAATAATACTGATTATAGACTTTTGCAAGATTTAAGTACACCATTAAAGGATGGGGATACAGTAACTATTATTTCTGTTGTTCACGGAGGAGCATAGATTTTGATTCTTTAACTCTAATTGATGTCGTAACTAACTAAGTTCTAATGTACCGCTTTCTTCTTTTTTCTTAATATTAATCCTACTTGTTATATAGCCTGCAATTTTATTACGTATCTTTTTTGAATAAATCATGGATCCAAATTTTTCTTCTAATATTTTTTTGTTCTTTTCAAAGTCAGCAGTAAATTGTTCTGGGTATAATTCAAGTAATTTAAGCGCTATTCTTTTTATCATGCGAGTGCGTACTTTGCCCATTAGATGCACCATTATATTGATCAGTAAGAGAAAAATAAGCTTTGCTCTAGTCTTAACTTAATTTTCACTTTAAAATCTAAAGGTGTTACAATAATTTACTGTTATTACCTTTTAATTGATTTATCAATTGTATTCATCGTATAAGTAGCTTTATATTTTACTTTGGATTTGTACTATGAGGCGGGAGAAATGGTTTTGGATGCAAAGTCAAAGGAGATTGTTAGAAAGAAATTAGCTGGCATGTCTAATCAAGTTGTTTTACATTATTTTTACGATGAAAATAAAGATGAATGTCCTTATTGTGAAACATTAAAAGAATTTCTTTATGAAATTGCAGAGCTTTCCAATAATAAACTTATAATAAAATTATATACTAAAGGTAAAGATGATGATACATTTGCTCAATTCGGTATTGAGAAAGCACCAGTCATAATATTTGATGGATACAATATAAAGTATTTGGGTGCTCCAGTTGGTCAAGAGACATGGGCATTCCTCGAAACAATAGTATTGGCTTCTAAACGTGCTCCGAAGCTTTCTGCTGAAACATATAATCAACTAAAAGAATTTAATAATAAAGCAAAAGTAGAAGTAGTTGTTACACCAAGTTGTCCATGGTGTCCATATGCTGCATTACTTTCAAATAGTGCTGCTATAGCATCAAATAATATAGAGTCTAATGTAGTTGAAGCATATGAATTTCCAGAAATTGCAGACAAATATAATGTAAATGCTGTGCCTACGGTAGCGATAAATGGTCAAGTAATGTTTATAGGTGTACCTCAGGAAAATGATTTTGTTCTGGCTCTAAAAGGGGAATACCAGCCACGTTTTGAAGAGACTGAAGAAGTAGAAGAATTAGAACATGAAGAACACGAACATCATCACCATCATCATTAATCAAGCTAATTTTCTTTATACTTACTCACAAAAGGTTTAGGTTAATTATGAAATAAAATACTTACTGGTTTGGAAATTTAATTTATGTGGATTAAGCTTATATTCAACTTTTTTATTTTAGAGACTAGCTGGGGTGAGATTCTATGGCAGGCATCCCCACAGGTGGTACATCAACTGTTCCTGTCCTAATACTCAAAGAGGGAACGCAAAGAACTACTGGTTATGATGCACTAAGGGCCAATATAACTGCTGCTATGGCAGTAGCAGAGACAGTTAAATCATCTCTAGGACCAAGAGGAATGGATAAAATGCTAATTGATACAATAGGTGATATAACTATTACTAATGATGGTGCAACGATTCTTAATGAAATAGAAGTACAGCATCCAGCAGCTAAATTACTAGTCCAAATAGCCAAAACTCAGGATGATGAGGTAGGAGATGGAACAACAACTTCAGTTGTGATAGCTGGACAATTATTAAAAGAAGCTGAAGAACTACTTGATAAAAATGTGCATCCAACAGTTATAGTTAGTGGTTACAGAAAAGCTGAGGTTAAAGCCAGAGAAGTCATTGATTCATTGGCTATGAAAGTAGATATTAATGACGATGAAACATTAAAAAAGGTGGCATTAACATCAATACATGGTAAGTCTGTTTCTTCAGTTAAAGAACACCTTGCAGATATATGTGTTAAAGCTGTAAAAGCTATTACTGAAGAAAGAAATGGTAAACGCGTAGCAGACATAAATAAGATACAATTAATTAAAAAACAGGGTGGTGGTTTATTAGATACTACAATCGTTTACGGAGTAATAGTTGATAAAGAGGTTGTTCATCCTGGAATGCCAAAGAAAATTACTAACGCTAAGATAGCTTTAATAGATGCACCACTCGAAATAGAGAAAACTGAAATTGATGCAGAAATTAGAATTTCGAATCCAGAACAAATGAAAGCTTTCCTAGATGAAGAAGAAAAAATGTTGAGAAACATGGTAGAAAAAATAAAATCCACTGGAGCTAACGTAGTGTTTTGCCAAAAGGGTATTGATGATGTTGCTCAACACTATCTAGCTAAAGCTGGGATTTTAGCTGTCAGAAGAGTGAAAAAATCAGATATGGAGAAATTGGCATTAGCAACTGGTGGTAAAATAGTTACAAATATTGAAGATTTGACACCAGAAGATTTAGGAGAAGCTGCATTAGTGGAAGAACGTAGAGTTGCTGGAGATAAAATGGTATTCGTTGAAGGATGCAAGAATCCAAAGTCTGTAAGTATTTTAATCAGAGGCGGACTTGAAAGATTAGTTGATGAAGCTGAAAGATCAATAATTGATGCACTCAGTGTTGTTTCAGACGTAATAGAGGATCCTCGAGTGGTGTATGGAGGCGGCGCTATAGAAACTGAGATTAGTAAAGCATTAAGGAAGTATGCAGCAACCGTTGGTGGTAGAGAACAATTAGCAATAGAAGCATTCGCAAAAGGTATAGAAGCAATTCCTAGAACATTAGCTGAAAATGCTGGTGGCGATCCAATTGATGCACTTGCTGAATTAAAATCATTACACGAAGAGGGAAAAATAACTTATGGAATAAACGGCTTTACAGGTAAGCCTGATGATATGGCAAAACTAGGTGTAATCGAACCCGCATCTGTTAAAATACAGGCTATCAGTTCTGGAACTGAGGCTGCAGCAACGTTGCTTAGAATTGATGATATAATAGCTGCTTCTAAGATAAGCAAAGCTGAGAAAGGTCCAGAGAAAGAAAAGAAAGAGGAAGAGGAAAAAGATTAGATGCGTATATTAATAACAGGTACTCCAGGAACAGGTAAAACAACATTTTCTCTATATTTTTCTAACGCTCATAACTATTATTATATTAATGTAAATGAATTGGTGTCAAAATATAATTTGTTTCTAGATTATGATTATCGTAGGAAATCACATATTGTAGATGTTAATAAAGTTCGGTATGTTTTACGAAATTCTTTAAAAAATATTAGAAATGTAATTATTGATACACATATAATAGAGGTTGTTCCTAAGCATATTGATTTTGTAGTAGTTTTTAGGCTTAATCCGCTTAAACTTAAAGAAATACTTAAAAGTAGGGGATATGATGAAATCAAGATTGCTGAGAATGTTGAAGCAGAATTTTTAGGGGTGTGTGCTTCTGATGCTTATAAAAGATTTAATAATAAAGTTTTTGAGTTGGATGTAACTGATAAAACGTTTTCTGATATAGAAAGATTTATATTTGATGTTATTGAGAGTAAAATCAAGAGTAATGTAATAGATTGGATGGAAATATTGCAAAAGGATGAGATAGAAAAATTGTTAAGTTATTTATCTAGAAATCGTTGATATTATCTGTTGCGTGAGAAGGTATTTGCTTCTAAAGTTGAATTATACAAAACTTAATAATTCGTTTCATGTTATGGGTTTTCTTTGTTGAGCTTTTATGTAATTTTAAATGATTATGTTATTAATAGCTCATTGTTATTTAATATTATTTCAGGTTTTAAAATTGTTATTTTATAGTATGTGTTTTCTGATGGTAAGAATATTAAAGCTTCTCCTTTGTCTAATGTTCGTGCTTTTTTAGCAATTTCTGCAATTTCTGATGAAGTGCTTTGTAATCCGGTGGCATTGAGAATTTCTTCAAACGCATTTATTCTATGTATTATTATTAACGATAATGAACGAGTTATTTCGTATGAGATTTGCGATGGTAATTGTGTTATTATTATCATTGTAACACCATGTTTTCTAAGTTCTGAAACCATTTTTTCACCTAATAATGGTGGTTCTCCATATCTTCTTTGTGGTATAATATTTCTAGCTTCTTCAAGGACTATTATGGTTCGTTCTAAGCTATGTCTTATTGCGTGAGAATAAAGTATTCTCATTATTGTAAATGCTGTAATCTTTTTTAGTCCTTCTTCGGATAGATTTTTGAAACTGATTGAAATATTATTGTTTAGTAATTCTTCTGCATTGAGTGATTTTGTTGTGTTGAAGATCTTTTTGCTTATACCATAGTTTAATGGTTCTAATCTTCTTAATAAAGCTGTTCGAATTTCTATTTCATAGTTAGAAATATATTGTCCTTTTTTTAATGAGAGTTCATCTATTATCTTACTTATTGTAAGACTTTGCATACCATTTTTAGATATTATATCTAGCAAAGTTTTTCTAAGCATGTAAGATTGAGGCATCGATAATTGGAATGCTTCAGTGAACATATCAGTAAGAAATCCGATGTGTTCTCCAATATCATTATTAATCATTATCATTAATGGATTTAATCCGTAATCATCCTTACCTAATTCTATAGAGATTCCATTAATGCTTTCTATAAAATTTTCATATTCACCGTGCCAGTCAAATATTATGATTTTATATTTTTTGTTAGAGAGTTCTTTCAATATCCTCATGCATGTTGTAGTTTTACCGAAACCACTAAGACCAAATATTCCAATATGATTAATTAAATCACTTTTTGAAATATAAAATAGTGGTCCATTATCACTTATTTTGCCTAATAAAATATTTTCATCTGATTTATTGCTAATTTTCCTTAATTTTATAATATATGTGATTATTTTTAGAATGCTCTTAATATCGTGATAAATAGTATCTTTAGATTGGGATTGGTAGTTCATTTTTCATCAACCTTTCTATCTCATTAATTACAGTATAACCAAGGTAAGCGTGGAAAGATGCTTTTATGGCAAATAGTTGATCAATAAAGTTATCTATATCTGATCGATTATTTATGAGCTTAAATATTATTAAGTATATCTCATTATTATCATTTTTTGGTACTACTAGTAGAGAAAAGATTAATTGGGTTGTTAACAATTGTGCTGATAATTGTAAAATGTTCTCATCAGTAAATTGAATATTATTCGATGTGTCTAATCGGTTTATAGAAATTGCATATTGATTTCTATTGTATCTTTTTATTATTAATCCATGTTTTTTAGCATAGTCATGAAGTTTATCTCTATTTAGAAATTTAAATCCAATGATGCCAATCATGCTTATGCTCAATATAAGCGCAAAACTTTGAAAAGGTATTGTGGTTAGTATTTTAACGTATTGATATATCCATCGTAAGGTAATAATTATTATTAATAATAAAGAAAAAAGGGCAATAATGTTATGTTTATCGTATTGCATAGTTCTTCTCACTGTATGCCTAACGCTTTAGCTATCTGATTAAGGATGTTTGTTAATTGAGTGAGAAAATCACTGAGTCCATTACTTAATGAAGAGGACATTGTTGATGATGAGTGTTGTATTGATGTTACTATACCAGATACTATACTAAGTATAACAGTAAATGTTATGGCTGCTAAACCTAACAACATTCCTTCTTCTACTAATGGTGAGGCTTTACGATTCTTTATTAAATGATATAATACTTTCATTCTCATAATATCACCACATTTTTTATTTAAAATAATGATTTATATTGCTATTAGATATTAAATACTATATTGATTACCATTAGCATTATTACATAGGAAATTGATGAGATTGACACTATTAATACTGTAAATCGTCTATCACTATAAATATTTGAAGAAAAGTATGCGAGAATAATGCATAAAAAGCCATAAATAAAAGGAACAATATTGAACCAGTTTGCCTGATATTCGTTAAGTTTACTAAGTAATAAGAATGGCAATTTTGACATTGTTGCTAAAAATATTGAACTCATTATAGTTAATAATAATGTTTTCATTTTAATTGAAGCTAGCCACAATTCAAAATCTTTATGTATTTCTTGTATTTTACGATAAATTATTATTGAACGAACATTACGCAGAATTGCTGAACGATCACCAATTGTTATATTTTGAATATTATAATTTAAGAATGCTCCCTCAGGCAATATAAAAGATGCATAACTAATAACATGATAGGGTTCATGCCCTTCTAATAATATTCCTTTTAAATTCTCATACTTTTTTCTAATGGATTTGTTCTTAGGATTATATGAAAGCAGTGTTTTACCTACTCCAAACGTACTATCTTGATTCAATCTTATCATAAATTCCTCTATCTCGTTACTCATTACTATCCCTCATTAATATTATCATTTTCTTTGTATCGATTGATATGTAAATGATTGTTATTATTAGTATTATTAAGAGTGTTATTATACCTATTAGACCATATTTAATTGAAAATATTGTAAGTGCTACTGGTACTATATAACTTAAAAATGTAATCATGAGAATGCGTAGAGTGAGTTTATTCATAAGATCTTTTAGATGTTCTGTTGTTCTTAGAAATGCTAGCTCTTGAATGTTATAACGTTCGGTAGCTAATGCTCCGTGAGACATATATAATGTAAGATATGTTGATGTTGCGCTTAAATTATTGAATAAACTTATAAGATTAAGTACTCTTGCAGGATTATGCCCATTATTAATCTCATTCGTAACTATTTCATTTTCTTTATTTGAAAGATAATGAGCTTTTATTCGTTCTAACATTATTTTTATACCATGAATTTGAAACATAATTGAGATTAATGCTAAAAATGGGCCTTCATTGATTGCAATCTTACTTAATTTTTTACTGGTAGATTTTTTCATCAATTTTCCCTCCATTTATTTTATTTAATATGTTAAAGAAGAGTGATCTCAATTCATCATACTTTTTACCATTAATTATAAGATTTTTTATATTTTGTGAGTCAAATAATGAGCTTATTGTTCTAGTTAGCTTACCATCTATTCTATCATAAATTGTTATAGGATTGCTGTTCTCATCAAATTCAATTATACGTTTCACATATCTTATGATTTTACCTGATGCTTCTATGTTTCGTTCCATTAACACTATTGCATTCACAAGTTTTATACTGTTTGGATCAATTTTATAATGTTTTGTCCATCTGTATATGAGACCTTCAATAGATGATGCGTGTGTAGTTGCTATCCCTTTAAGGCCCATTGAAAATGCGTGAAACATAGCTTTTGTATGTTCTTTCGTCTGTATCTCTCCTAAATACATCCAATCCGGTGATCTATGTAGTAGTTTAACTATTTCTATGCTTTTTTTGAAAGCTTTGTTTCCTTGTTCAAAGGGTGTTGTTTGGATTTTTATTTGATGAAAATCATTGTTTTTAAAATCCAGACTTTCTATAACATCTTCAATATAAATTCTGCGCCATACGTTAGGTAGTTCTGAATCAATTGCATTTGCTAATGTTGTTTTGCCACTATTCGGTTCTCCGCATATTATAATGTTTAATCGGTTTGTGGCTAGAAATATAAGATAAGCCATTGCTTCTGCTGTTATAGCTCCAACTTCTATTAACTTTTGAGGGTTCGCGTATCTAACTATAAGGTTTCTAATGTTCATTGATGTTGCTAAAACTAATGGAGGCGAGTCTAATGAGAGTCTGTGAGGTATACCATTTAGTGTAATATCAATCTTTAGCGAGGGGGTTGACAGATTTATATCTCCCTTTCCAATAATGCTTGAATATGTTTTTATTCGTTCAATATCAGGGTGAGTAAGATAAATATTAGTGAAACATCTACCATATTCTTCATGATCAAGATAAACAAATCTATCCTCTCCGTCAAGATATATTTCTTGAACATGTTCATCGTATAAAGGGACCATTATTTTATTTAAATTATTACTTTTTGTAACTATCGTCCACAACATTTTCTCTAGTGATTCTTGAGCATCATATTTTTTAGTTACTTCTTCAACAATATAAAAGCAACGATCTAAATGATCATAGAGACTAACAAACCCTACGTCAACATCGTATACATTAATTCTTTTAGAGGATATAATTGATTTAAAATTATCTGAATAATCAATATATGGTTCAAATAACCATTCATAAATTTCATGGTCAGAATAGTTCATTGCAAAATAATTTACTAAATCTTTAAAAAATGCTGAATTTTTATAAATCCATGTATTCATTAGATCATTTGGTGTATGATTTAAACGTAATAATACTGGATCATAGATTAACTCATTTTTAAGATAATTCTTTATTTGAAGTTTGTTAAAATTGCTATTAATCAATGAAATGTAATTAGATAGCTCTTTGATATTTTTTCTGTAGATTTTGCTAATAAGTCCATTTTCTATTATTATTGTTAATGTGTTATTAGATATTGAAGGAAAAATCTTCTCTCTACAATTTCGATTTATTTCTAATCCAAATATGTTAAAGTTATAAGGACAGAAGACTCTAAGTGTATTACTTTCATTTATGATTTTACATGATTTATTGCACATTAGACCTGGCATTATCTTTATCCCTCTTGAAAAGGAATGGTGCATATTCTATTAGGATATTAGAAAGTGCTTCAAAACGTGCCTCAATACTTGAAACGCGTGTTTCTAATCCCTCTATTCTTGATTTGTGTATTTCTATTGTACTTTTCATTCTGACAATTTCAAATGACATTGACATTAATTCTTTGGCTATTTTTTCCTGTCCTATTTCAGTAATTTTATTATTCTTCTTTTCTTGCACAGGTTCTTGAGGAATGTTATTCATGATTTTTTCTATGCGTTCGCTAGTAGCTCCTAAATCCTTTAAAAGTTCTTTAACTGTGTCTGGAGGGACACCCTTTTTAACCATAAGTAATGCGAGATCTTCAAGTGTAACTCTCATCGACATGAAAGTCTAGCCTCCATTAACTTATCTTCAATCTTAGATACGTAGATTGTATACCATTTAACATATTCTATACGATAAATTGATGTTAATAAGAGAGAACTTGTGGTCAAATCTTCTAAAGCATTAATTCTGTCTTCTAATTCAACTAATTTTTGTCTTATCTCTTTTATTTCATCTATTACAATACGTAAACCTAATATTGGTATATCATTTTTGTTAATGTTCATACTAATAGCATAATGATAAAAATGCTTAAAAGCTCCTAATTATACTTAAAATAGTTAATAATTAAATAATTATGAATAAAAATGCCAGAACGTTTAATACGATCGTACATGGATATTATAGTATGGCTTGGTTTCTCATTAATTTTAATGTTATCTAGCATGATCACTATAAACGTAATTCAAATTACTACTGCAAAATATGAGGCAATAGCAATATATTCACAAATAAATGATGCAGGATATATAACAAAACAATTGCACGCAGATGTTATAATATCAATAAAATCACCTCATACTGTTTTAATTTATTTAAATAATGACTCAATAATAATTCATATTGGACGAGCTTCATTTACTTTTAAATCGGATGTTGTATTTAAAGCTTCATTAATGACAACTAATAAGCAGTATAAATTCTCGTTGATAAACAATTATATTGTTGTGGAGGAGAATCACGATGACTGAAGATATTATATTGATATTTATACTCTTTTTATTAATATTTATTCAATTAGTGTATATAGTAGTTGTTCAAACTGAAATGGTTAATTCGTTAATGAATACTATTCAGAATGAATCATTAAATAAAATTATAGGTGAACATTATGGGTCCTGATTCTATACCAGTTTTAGATTTGATAATAGCTTTTTTGTTAATAAGTATGTTAACTGTAACATATTCTGCACCACAAGAATTGTCAACTAAGCACGCTGTATTTCAAAAATATTATGAGCAATTTATTTTCCGACAAACTTTTCTTAGTTCAAATGCTAGTTATTGCATGAATTCTAGTACTATATCATTGGGTGAAAAATACTTAATAAAAATTGTAAATGGTACTTTTGAGGAAATTGGAATAACTCTCAGTAATGAGACTAATGCGGATTTAAAGATGCCAGTATTATTTTTATCATGTGGTGATACAAATGTTAAAATTTACAAAAATAAATAAAAATCGAAAAGCTATTATAATTACATTTCAAGTTTTTATTATATTTTTTGTTATCATTAATGTTTATAATAATTATAATGATATTCGCCCGGTATATGATGAAATGTACATGCGTAAAATTATTTACTTACAAGCATACTCTATAGTAAATAATATAAAGGTAAATGTTAGAAACTCTTTTTTATATTTAATGCTCAATAATGTTAATTCATCAAGCTTAATTGAGGATACTATTAAACGAATCATACGTTCTACTATTAATTTTTATAATAATTCATTAATTGATGAAGAGTACATTATTATTAAATTATACTCAATATTCTTAAAAATTAATATAAATGCTACTGTTACAGTTTCATATATTGCTATTCTTAAAATTTATGATGTGTCTGGGTATACTTCCCTTATTCTTCGAGTTGATGATGTGTTAATTTTTATTCCGAGATAGGATAGTATGTTTTGTGCATTATCTCTTATGGAATAATCTGATAATCCCGTTATTGTAGATAGTATTCTATGTGAAAATAAGGAGCGTGTTTTAAGTTCTTTTGATACTATTTTTTCTGCTATATATATTAATGATGCTGCAATTATGTATGGATTTTTACTTTGATACACATTTAGACTAAGGGAATTTAAGATTTCTAATGCCTTTTTTCTAATACTTTGAATATAAGTGTTTAAATCCATACCGCGTATTACACGTCGAATTTTTATACGCATTGATGTGTTGATATATAATTGGGATGTTATGCGGTCAATATAAACTTGTATTCTTTCATTAAGTGTTACATGCCTTTGCATCATTTTTCTAGTATGTATTAGAGCCCATGCTATATTACGATTATCAACTCTATGACCTAATTCCTTATAAAGATCAGCTATCTCTGATAGTGTTAATGGTTTCATCTGCCCACTTTCCCATACTGCAGTAATTAATGATGCTGCAGAGAGTGCATACTTATTAACACCTGAAATTTTCTTTTTTTCTCTATTAAGAATCCTTAAAGTTTTTGCATAAATTATTATTGAACGTTTTAGCACATCATTAGGTATCTCAAGTTTTGATGCTACCAATTCCATAGAGCTTAAGATTCTTTTTTCAATAATTCGTCCAGAATCCTCAATTTTAATCTTTTTATCATAGTTATTTAATCTCTTTATATTATTATTAGACTGTTTAGCATTTATTTTGCTTCCTACACCATAAACTACTGATGCTTTATCAGTATAAACATATGAAACATATCTTACCCTATTAGTCTCTATTGCGCTTAAAGTATACTCAGGTTCTATGAGTTCATGACCTTTAACTAGTCCGCATGAAGAGCATACTAGTTCTCCTTCTGGTGTTTTTATAATTCTACCTCCACATACACTACATTTTTCATTTTCTATATTTAAATTATACATTAATCCCCTTATATATTAATGATTCATAATATAAAATAAAAATACTAAAAATGTATACTCTTTATACTATTTATTGATAGGAGTGTGAGAGTACACCGAAAGTGAAAATTATGCTTTAATGAATTCCATTCCATTACGTTTTAAAACATCTACAAGAGAAGATCTGTATGAACCTTTTAATCCCTTCCAATCAATAGCTGCAGTATTAGTTTTCTCTAATGTGCGTTTAAATGCTAATATTATTTCATTCTCAGTAATCTCATTAAATACATACTCTGGCGCAACGTGGCCTATTGCTATATCAGTATCAAAAATATAATGATTAAATCTGGGCGCATAATGAGAACCCCCAAATCCTACCATAGTCTTAAAAACTCGATTATCTTCAGCGGCTGATATTGCAGCAGTTGCAACTATTTCAGCAGCAATTGGATCCTTCCATTGTTCTATTGTGCTTCCTATTTCAACAAATAATATAGGCGTATTCTTTAACGTAGGACCATGATGTGTGACCTCCATTGATACACTCCAATTTAACGAATACTCATTGGCAAGTTTACGCATGGTAGTTAATGCAATTTTAAGCTTAGATGCAGGTGCAATAGATAAAGTTCTAGGTTGTCCGCCATAATCATTCTTTGATCCCCAATTTCCTGTGAAATGAGCTGTCAATGTTGGTATTTTGCTTTGCGCGGTATGTTTGCTTAAAACAATAACCAATTGTGCACGAGCAATATCTTCGAGTGTATTAAAGTGTATATGTTCGCTATCAATTGTTAATATAGTAATATTTTCCTTAACATATAATGGTTTACCATTAAATACCCCACGTTCTGTAAAACCGTAATTCTCAATAAGTTTCTTTTTAATATTTATACTTGCCTCATCTAACTCAGAAGAAAGAAAAATTACTTCATTTTCTATGATTTTCATAATTATCTCCTTAGATCAGTTTCAAAACCTCTATTTTAGTTTTAGTAAGTAGTTCTTTAGTCTTTTCTGGACTTGTAGATTCTGCAAATATACGTATCATGGGCTCAGTACCACTTGGTCTTACTAATATCCATTCATTCTCATTTAGCCATACTCTCACGCCATCTATCGTATCATATTCATGACCTAATGATGAATAATACTTTATTATTCTTTCGATTGCCTTTTCTTTTTTCTCGTTTGGGCATGGTATTTTATCTTTAGCCATAAAAAGAGTTGGTAAACTACTATTATATTCAGAGAGAGTAGTATTCATTTTAGTTAAAGCTTCTAACATTAATGCAAGACTCATAGTACCATCTCTAGAAGGTTGATGCGGAGTATAAAAGAATCCCCCATTTTCTTCTAAGCCAAATGCATTAATTCCTTTAGATACTAGTTCAAGTATTTTATGGGTTATTATCACACTCCCAACTTTAGTCCATAATACCTTACCACCTATTTTCTTAATTGGATATTCAACTACACGTGACGCACTAACTCCCACTACTAATATACCTATACCATGTTTTCTCATAGAATACTCAGCAAGTAATGCTCCTGCTCTATCACCCCAAACTACCTCTCCTGCATCACTTATGAAAATTGATCTATCCGCATCACCATCAAAAGCGACACCAAAATTTGCATTACATCTTTTTACAAATTTACTAAAGTTTTGGAGATTATCTGGTAAGGGTTCTGGATTACGAGATGAAAAAGCACCATCAAGTTGACCATTCACTACAATGGTTTTTACATTTAATTCTTTTAATAATTTAGGCGCAGTAAGTGCTGCAACGCTACTTATCGTATCTATAACAACTCTAAATTTATGCTCTCGTATACTTTTTATATCTATATGTGATAAAATTCCATCAATGTATGGCTTTACCGGATCTAAATATCCCAAAAATTGCCCATTACCTTTTATGAAATTTCTTTTGAAATATATATCTTCGATTATATCCTCATCTTCATGAGGTGCTTCCATCCCCTCTACACTCAATACTTTTAAACCATTATACTCTGGTGGATTATGACTTGCAGTGATAACAATACCACCGTCTAGGTTATAATATTTAACTGCATATTGATGCGCTGGGGTTGGTGCTAGACCAGAATCGTAAACATTAACACCACTTTCTATGAGAGATGATATAACTATATCCCTTAACATCCTTCCAGTAACTCTAGCATCAATACCTACAAGTACAGTTTTTCCATTGAAGAACGTCCCTATTGCCCTACTCATATCTCTAACGAAATTTGGTGTTAATTCTACATTTACAATTCCTCTAACACCATTTGTACCAAAAAGTTTTGTCATTTTTTACCCTCCATAGATCTTTTTTCAAGGATATACCCTACAATTATCGGTAAACAGATTGTTGCATCACAATATAAAGTTGTATGCTTTGCGTTTGGATGTATTTTACCCCATGTAATTGCTTCACGTGGTTGTGCACCCGATAAACTCCCATCATACTCAGATGCTGTAGTTATGTAAACACTATAATTCAACCCCTCCTTAAATTGTGCCCACCATATTGTATGATGCTTACTTATCCCACCACCTATTATTAATGCTCCTAACTTCTTAGATTCAAAAACACTATCAAGAATTTGCTTCATATCTTCAAATAGATTTAATTTAATTTTTCTAGTTTGAGAGTAAAAGAAAATTTGGGTTCCTACTGCTGAATCAACAATTCCAGGAACATAAACTGGAACGTTTTTTTGATACGCCTTTTTTAAGAACGAATTCTCATCAGTTATATGTTTCCCAATTTCAAACGCTATTCTTGATGGAGAATATTCTCCCTCAGGCAAAGTGTCAAGTATTTTAAACATTATTTTTTCTATGAGAGGCCCATAACTATCAACTGGAATAAATACATTACCAAGCCTATGAATATTGAGCTTATGAAGCATTGTGTCATCAGCATTAAAAAATCCCTTATAATATTTACCACCAAAACTTCTAGCAATATCATGATCAAGTGCTCCTCCTGTAGTTATTATTGCATTAAAAAAACCCTCATCAATCATTTTCGCAATTACTCCACGCAAACCAGTAGAAATTAAATTTCCTGTAAATGATACAATTTTATAGCAATCTTTATCATTAATCATTTCATATAATATTTCTGCAGCATCATAAAGATGCGATGCCATAAATCCACCAGCAGAACCCAATTGTTTAACTAACTCATAAATGCTTAATTTTAGATGCAATTCAATATCCTTAACCTCTTCCTGAAGTATTCCCCCGACATCCATGTCTTATCCTTAGTAGTACCTTTTTTGAAAAATAAAAATCTATATACTGCTCTGAATATTAAATTTCTGGGCCCATAGCGCAGCCAGGATAGCGCGGCGGCCTCCTAAGCCGTCGGTCGCGGGTTCAAATCCCGCTGGGCCCGCCACTAACCATAAAAAACACATTTATAACCCAAGTGACCACTTTTAAAGATTCATTACATCCTTTTATGGTGATATTATGAAAAAAATCTATAAGAATAAACGAGGAGGAGCTGATACAATAATAGCAGCATTATTACTAATTGGGATAGCAATTGCAGGCTCTTTCATAGTTTACAGAACATTATTCACATCAGCATCAAACATAACCAACAAACCATTAATTTTTGTAAGTGACGCCTCACTAATAACATTTCAAAATAGCGCACTACTTCAATTAACAATTCAAAATCAAGGAAGTTACATTGCTAATCTTACTAAAATTAGTATTTATTCTCCAAATGGTAGTGGATATAATGTTACAATTAATAAATCTATACTTCCTGGCGGACAAATAAGTTTACAACAAAGTATTTCTGGAACATCATACCCTATACTTTCTGGTACAAAGTATTTAATTATATTAACGTTTTCTACTGGTTTTAATCAAAGTTTAACGCTTTCAGTGAATATTGTAGCTCAATAGTTTAGGTTGATAGAGTATGAAAAAAATAAAATTAAATTTTTTACAATTTTCTCATAAGGGTAAGTATGTAGTAACTAGTTTGGATAAAATAACTAAACGTGTTTGGAATTGGGGGTCTGTGAAGGTTCTTGGTCAGGATGAGATGATTCTTGCTTCTCAAGATCCTGTTGCTAGTTATCAGGTTGGTTCAGCGCTTGTCACTGTTTATCCTAATCTTTATATTGTGAAGGAGCCGGAGCTTTCTGATGATGTGAAAGCGTCTATAGTAAAAATTATTGAATACATATATTATTCAGCGCGTCCGGAACCTTTTATAGATAATACTCAGAGAGTAGATCTTAAGAAATATATTGAGGAGCTTATTTGGGGTGCTGTTAAATTTTTAAATATTAATGATCATAGTGTTTTAGATGCTTTTCCTGCATTTATGTATTATATTCAGCGAGATGTTTTTGGGTATGGTCCGTTGGATGTACTTTTCAAGGATGAGTATGTTGAAGAGTTATCTATGGTTGGTCCTAATAAACCTGTATATGTAGTGCATAGGGGGGCATCAGTTTATAAGAAATGGATTCCTACTAATATTACACTTAATGATAATGAGGCTTTTTTAATTATTCAACGTATAGTTCAAAGAGGTAAGGGATATTTATCAACTGCAATGCCTATTTCTGATGTTCTTCTTCCTGAGGGGCATAGGGCAACCGTTACTTATAGTACTGAAGTTACACCATGGGGTCATAGTTTTACGATAAGAAAGTTTCCAGCACGGCGGTTAACTATTTTGGATTTAATTAAGCAAGGAAGTATACATCCGCTTATTGCATCGTATTTATCATTAATTTTAGAAACACGGGGTTGTATTTTTATACTTGGTCCTACTGCTTCAGGGAAAACTACAATGCTTAATGCGTTATTAGAGCTTGTCCCGCTTGATTGGAAGATAGTTACTGTTGAGGATACGCCGGAAATTCTTGCTCCTCATGATCAATGGGATCGATTAGTTTCAAGAAAAGCTTTACCTGGTGAAGAGGTAAATGAAATTGATCTTTTTGAACTCACTAAATTTGCGTGGAGACGAAGACCAGATTTGCTTATAGTTGGAGAAGTTAGGGGTCGGGAGGCTCAAGCATTAGTACATGCAGTAGCATCTGGTCATGGTGGTTTAACAACATTTCATGCTGATAGTGCTAGGTCAGCAATTCTTAGGTTGCGTTCTCCTCCTCTCAATATTGAACCTAGCTTTATATTACTTATTTCAACTTTCGTTAACATGAGAGAAGTACATCCTGGATATAGGATTGTCTTTTCTATTGAAGAATTAGATGAACATTCTAATGATGGAGTTTCAACTAAAATAGTATATGATTATAAATCTGATATTGCGGCTAAACGTCTTGCTGATTTAAGTAATGCCATGGATAAGGTTGTTAATATTAAAGGTTGGGATAAGGAATATCTTGTTTTAGAGTTGGAGAGACGCTCAAAAATATTGGTAGAGTTTTCAAATATGAAGTTTAATAATAAAAAAGAGGTGCTAGAAAAACTTTCGGAGAAATTGCATGGTGAGTTGAGTGAGAGACAAATTGAACAATGATATTATCAAAATATTTACTAAAGTTTTTAATGTTAGAATAATGCGTAATAGTTTAGTTTCACGATATTATTTTCATGTAAAAAAGATAATTGGAAGGACTTTGATGTATGTTGATCCTTTTAATTATACATATAAAATTATGAGGAATTTATTCCTATCTGTGATTATAGTATTTATTGTTTTTTTAGTTTTGTTGTATTATAATATTTATTTGAGTTATTTCATTTTTATTGTTCCATTAATTGTGATATTGTTATATGAGATTAATATGCGTAGAAATGTAATGTTGCGTAAGAAGGGTGTAGAGAAAGAGTTGCCTCTTTTTTCAATGTTTATGGCAACGATGGGTGAGTTGGGGGTTCGATTGAGTGAGGTTTTTCATGAAATAGCTGGGCGTAATGAATTTTCGTATATAGCTCGTGAGGCTAAGAAAATTATTAGGGATAGTGTATTATTTCATGGCAGTATTCTAGAATCAGTAGATGTAAACGTGATAGATCATCCTTCTAAGGAGTGGGAACGTTACATGCTTGGAATAACGAGTATTATAAAAAGTGGTGGTGATTTGGGTAGGTATTTGGAGGATAAAATGAAAGAGTATTTAAATAAGTATAAGCAGCATTGGTTTTTATATTCTAAGCGTGTTGGTGATTGGAGTGAATTGTTGTTGTCTATGTTTTTGCTTACGACAGCCTTAAGTCTAATAGCTGCTATAATATTTCCTAATGGTTCACTATTTTTAATCATGATTATGGGCATTGTAATAATACCAATATCTGCTATCATATCTATTTTATTGATAGATTCATCTTTACCTTCTGGTAAGAATTTTTTAAATGGAAATCCTATATGGGGGATTGGTATAGGAATTCTTGTGTTTATTATTATGTTTCAATTTTTTGCTTTGTGGATTGTTTTAGGATCTGCTATAGTTATTAGTTCGTTAATTATTAGTATTCCTACAAGGCGTCAGTTAAGGGAGATAGAAGAGGAGGAGCGTTGGTTACCATCATTTTTACTTTCGTTAATAGATGCTAGAAAAGCTGGCATTTCACTTGATCAAGCTATTGCTAAATTAAGAGGATTTGGTTCAAGAATTGATCATATTCTTGATGACTTAACTAGTCAAATGAATATGGGTATACCATTAAATCAAGTAATATTAAAGTGTAGAAGTAAGTTATTTAGAGATGTTCTTTATACGATTGGGGAACTCAATTCTCGTGGTGGTGGAACACCAATGGTACTTGAAAAAATACGTGACTATGTAATACAAGTTCAGGAGAGTCAATCTGAAGCGAAAAGTAGTCTTAGGTTTTATGAAATTTTAGTACTTTTATCACCTATAATATTTAGTGTTATGATTGCGCTAACTTATAAACTTTCAACAATGAATGTAGCGTTTTGGGATAGTTCATCAGATTTGTTTCAGTTTATGCAATTTAATGATATGAGTATTATTATAGAGAGTATTAAAGTGATCATTATTGAAATGTGTGCTAGTATTTCATTATTAGTATCTAAAGCTAAAGATTTAACCGTTAGGAGTACGTTTTTAGTTAGTATAACTGTAGCGTTAGCATTAATATCTTTCTTGATAATACCTAATATTAAAATGCCATTATCATGGTTGTTGGTTATTTTTTATTAATGAACTTATTGCATTGCTTATGCGTTTATAAGAATCTTCTAATAATTCAGGTAAAACCTTTGTTTCTGATATCGTTGTCATAAAATTTGCATCGCCAACCCAACGTGGAACTATATGTAAGTGTATATGTGATTCGAGACCTGCTCCACTTGCTTTACCAATATTTAATCCTATGTTAAAACCATCAGGTTTGTATGAAATATCAAGTGCTTTTTTTGCAATAATTGACATCTGAATTAAATCTACTAACTCTTCATTATTTAGTTCTTCTAGCTGAGAAACATGTCGTATTGGCGCTACCATTAAATGCCCAGAATTATAGGGATATTTATTAAGTATTATAAAGGAATATTTGCTTTTATGTAAAATTAATGTTTGTAATGATACACCTCCTCTAATTGCCTCACATAGAAAACATGATGAACTGTTCTTACCCACCTGTGATATGTATTTAAATCTCCATGGAGCCCAAAGTAATTTTAACCACATGTAGCTTCATAATTGATTATTATGCAAGTAATTATAAAGATTTCTGAATGTCATGAATTAACTGAAATAATTTGATATTTCTATTATTTTAAAAGATTGGCAAATTTCGCTTTTCCGAGTATAAGTCAAATTTCTTAATATTGAACAAATTAAGAGCGTCTAATCTAGAATTCCCCAGATTTTATGTTTTATAGAATAAAAGTATCAGACTTAGGTAATACTTGAGTAATACTTGAGTAATATTAAGCAGAAAAAATAAAACAACTTAAATTTTAATTTAAAACATAACATATTGAGACTAATGTCTATAAAAACCTCAGTAGAAACGATGGTTTGCCCGATATGCGGATTTGGTGGTACTATTCCTGCTAAGTTATTTATACCTAAACTTAAATCTACTGACCTCTACTATTGTCCAAGATGTCATAGTATTTTTAATATAAGTCAAAGTAAATCAGTTAGTAATGCGATCGCTCAATTAACACTTTCTAAATCTGATATTATAACTAATAAAACTATTAGAGTAATAGAGGAGCAATATTAACTTTATATAAAAATACACGGTTATTTTAATGTGAAAATAATACCTACTGGTATCAAAGAGATTGATGAGAAATTAATTGGTTTAACAGCAGGTTTAACAATGATTTATGGCAGAGCAAATACTGATAAGTTGGAACTGGCATTAAGATTATGCATTAATGGTATAAATCAAGGTTTTTCTATTCTTATGCTTACATCACGTCCACATCTCATGATTTATAAACTAGATCAAATGAATGCAACAATAGATCGATCAAAAATATATTTCATACAAATAAGAAACATTAAGGAGCAAACCTATGTTACGCTAATGATTTATAATGGTGAGATTAATTATGATTTTATAGTTATTGATAGTATTGGAGAATATTATAGGATAAGTACAGATTTATACTCACCCCTATTGCTTTGGCGATTAGCTATAGAAAACATGATGCTTTTAAATCATGCTGCTAGAAAATTTAATATTCCGATATTGGTGATAATGCCAATAAGGCGTAATCCTAAAACAGGTAATGAAGAACCAGTAATGGGTAATGCAGTAATTTTTTGGTCTGATACTATAATTCATTTAAGAAAAATTAATGGGAAAAAATATGCAGTAATTGAGCGATTAAGGGGAGAACAAGTTAATTATGAAATTATTTATGAATAGCATATATCTTTAGTGATTAAGATTAACCGGCTGGCCTTGTAACAGCCCCATATGCTACGAAAAAGAGTATTAAGAACATTATTACTAATATTATAAGTGATACTAATGCACTAGTTGGTGATGCTCGTGTTACTTTACTTGATGAATATGTATAAAGTGTCCATACGCTTGCAAATCCTATTAATAGGAATATAAAAACTATAATAGTTTCAGCCTGAGTTTGCCTATTTATATTATAAGAAAATGCTCCACCGCCTGGTGAAAAAGATGCTGTGGGGACAGAAATAACTTGTATAAATCCACTTTCATAAAGAAGTGATAATATTACCGCAATATATGCTATTGTGATAAGAAGATTCTCACTAATCCATCGTTCAATCCTATATAATGTTTTACTAATTCTCTTAAATCTTTGCATTATATTCCCCTAATAGTCATTTTTTACATGCAAATAAGTTTTTTTATGCGGGCCCGGCGGGATTTGAACCCGCGATAATAGGCTCCGGAGGCCTACGCCTTAATCCTTGCTAGGCTACGGGCCCATAAAAAATAACATGAAGCTTACTTTAATGCTTTTCCTCATATGCTCTCTTAGCAGCATATGCCATTTCTAATAATACTTTGTAAGGATCATTTGATTTTACAACACCTGAAGCTAATAATACGCCCTCAGTTCCAAGTTTTATTGCTGCATAAACATCCTCTCCATTAGTTATTCCTGCACCACATAATACATGAACATCTTTAGCTACATTTTTTATTCCTACTACAGCATTTTTAACTATGTTTGGGTTTACTTTTGATACCGCTCGTCCTGTTCCTATGAGTTCTGGTGGTTCTATTGCAACTATATCAGGTTTTAAAGCTGATGCTGCAACACTAGCTTCTACAGTATCAGCACAAACTACTGTAGTTAAATTTAATTGTTTGGCTTTTCTTATTATGAAATTAATATCTGATAATATCATTTTATGTTCAGAATGATTGATTATTATTCCTTCTACCCCAGCATCTTTTACTGATTCTAGAGTTACATGACCTGTATAACTACCAGGCTCTATTGGATCAACGTGTTGCGCGAAAGTAGGTATTTTGAGTTTTGATACTTCTCTAAGATCTACATATTGTGGTGCAACACCAATTGTTATGCCTGTTTTTTCAGCCACTTCATGAGCATATTTAGCTAATTTTATAGCATTATCTCCTAAAGCCTCCTTATAACTTTTAAAATTAACTAAAATTAATGGATATGATATCATAAGTTATTCCTCTTACTCGGCTGGTCTGAATCTTGACTCCAATTTCTTTAAAATCTTAGGAAGTGTTGTGTATTCCATTTCTTCTGGGCCAAGTCTATGCGGCATAAAAGGTCCATTGCGTCTCATATAATCTGCAATTTCCATTGCTAATCTTCTTGAATAATCAAACGCAACATCTTCAAATAGATCCGCTGGTCCGATTAATTTATCTTCTGTAACTTGAAATCCTAAAGCAACTACTCTTGGAGGGCCATCAAATCTTGTACAACGTGAGTCTTTTAATCCAACTGGCATTAAAGGACCTGTATGGCTACCTCTCATCCATCCAGCTACTAGATGTGGAAATGCAAATGCTTCTAAGTACTCTCCTACTGCTGGTAGCCCATGTTGTGCTCTTACTATTAAGACTGGATCATCCTTTCCGACGTATCGACCAGCTATTAGTGATAAACGTGTTGTACTTGCTGCAGCTGCGACTAAGCCATCTTTTCTCCAAACTTTAGAGATCACATATCTGCCTGTAGTGCCTATTAAACCTAATAATGTATAGCTTTCTTCAGGTGTTAATAAATCTACAACTTTTCCTTCTACAAGATCCATAACTTGAAAGACAAAACCATCATGCATTGTCTGATCTATCACTAAACCTGCTGTATTAAATGGATCAGCAAAAGCTTTATAAAGTGGATAGTTCCACGCTCCTGGTTCAGTTTTATCGGCTGCAAAAACTATTACAGGTTCACTTGGTCTTAGATCAAATTCAAGTTCTGCTACACCGGGTCCTAATCCTTTTACATTGCCTGAAAATGCTTCAGATAAAAGATCTTGTCCTGCTGCGTAAAGCCGTTTCTTTTTAGAGACTTTTTCAGTTACTTCTTTGAATGCAGTCCATGCCAACCCATGTACATCAGGATTATTCTCACCTTTTCTATGTAGCATTACAAGTTCAAGATCATCTCCAGCATTAAAGACATAATAATCTAATATTATATTTTGTTCGATTCCTTTTGATAATACTGATCTAGCAGTTTCCATTTGTTCTTCCATGACCTTATGATGCCCTGCTAGGCTTCCAACATCAGCTTTTATTACAGAAACAGTAACACGCATAAAATCAATCACCAGTATTTATTCTTCAGAATACATATTAAACTTAACTCTACTTATATTGCATTTGACGCTTTTCTTTATATTATTAAATGTTAATTATTAGAGATCTCCATGTATTGGTTTAAGACGTTTTTTAAGTTCACTTATAATATCATATATGAAATTTGATATGCCTGATTGCACGTTTACTTTATCAGTTAATGCTTCTTTTGCTTTTTCATCTACATGAGCACCAGAAATTTCGATAAATCCAAGAGACCAACATCGTGCTGTATTGTTAGGATTGTAGCCGCCACCACCTAATACTAAAAGTTTACCATTACTAATTTCATGACTTAACTTATGTATTGTTCTTGCTACTTCAATGTAGGTGCGTGTTGTTAGTGAGAGCCCTACTAAGGGGTCATCTATATGTCCGTCTGCGCCAAATTGCATTACTATTATTTCTGGTTTATAATTAATTAAAAGCGGAATTACTATTTCATTAATAGCGTAAAGGTATGTATCATCATTTGTGAAGCCTATTAATGGTATATTAACTGTATAACCATAGCCATCATTTTCACCAAGTTCGTTATACCATCCTGTTCCAGGATAAAATCCATAACCATATTTATGAAGAGAAATTTTTAGTGTTGATGATTCTTTATAAAATATCTCTTGTGTGCCATCAGCATGATGTCCATCAATATCAATTATTGCAATTCTCTTGTAATTATAAAATTTTTGTAAGTAGCGTACGGCTATAGCTATATCGTTGAATACACAAAAACCTGCGGCTGAAGAAGTTTTTGCATGATGAAGGCCACCACCGAAATTAAATGCGTGTATATGTGAACCTTCAGCAATTAGTTTTGCAGCCATGACTGATCCTCCTACACGGTATGCTGCTCCTTCGTAGATTCCTTTTGTTGCTGGTGTGTCACCATAATCAAGATAACCATAACCAAGATCGCTCATGCGCTTTACGAAATCTATATATTCTGTAGTATGTACTAGCGAGAGTAATTTTTCATCGGCCATGAAGGCATTAATGACTGAAATATTAGGATCATTAAAGATACCTAAATCTTTTAATTTCTCGAAAGTAATTTTCCAAAGATACGGTTTATATGGATGCCATTCTCCGAAATCGTATTTAAGATACGATTCATGAAGAACAAACGCAGTTTTACAGGTCATGTGCACCATAATATTATATTCAAGATTAGTTATAATATTATCTATATCAGTTATTTAGCATGTTAATTAAAATTTATTAAAGTACTAGATCTGCAATATCTATTATTGAAAGTCCTATGCGTCTTAGATTTAATGCGATACGTACTATTGTTTGATTTCTTATTGATTTAATAATATGTTCAAGATCTTTGATTGATATTTTCATATTATTCACAATATCCTCTGCTAATTCACTTTTCTTATTAGTTAAAGCCAAGACAGCTTTTTCTTGTCCTTCAGAGAATGTTTCTGAAAACTTAATAAGTTTAGAGATTTCGTTTTTATAGTTCAATGATTTAATGTTTAATAATAGTAAAGCAATCTCCGCCCCAATATCACCAATATTTTCAATAAAACTGGCCGCAAGTCTAAGATCCATTAAATCAATGTCTGATAGTTCAAATTTTCTTAAAATTCTGTGATCTCTAGCGGCTGCTCTAAGCACTCTTACCATTAGGAAATATAACCTATTAACATCTTCATCCCGTTTAGCTATAGAGCGTTCAATCTTTATATTTCCCAACATTGCAGTATTTAATGCATCTTTATATATACTACTTGAAATTAAGCTTGCTCGCTGAAGAAGCTTATATGGGTGTGTTGTGCTAATATTAACTACACTTTGCAATGTTATAGTGTTTACTGTCTCTTCCATAATTTCGAGACCTATAAAATTTCTCGTTGTCTCTCTAATAAGATCTCTAATTTCAGGGTCTATTTCATTAGGTGATTTTATTATTATGGTGCTGTATCCTAATAAATACATCCCTAAAATTTTACGTTTTATTGATTTCATGTCAAGTGATGATAAATTGAGAACACCGTATGATTCTTCAGTCTCTTTGTCTTCTTTTACATAAAGTGTGATATTCCCATTGTAGGATTCGTCTATCCTAATTATATCACCTTTTTTAAGATTCCAACGTCTAACTATATCTTTAGGTAAGGATAAGTATAAAGTGCCACTACCAATTTGTTGTAGTTTTCTAGCGTGCACTATTTTAGAAAGTGATTTCAACTATAAAAATTTATTATACTATAGTTGTTCGTGTTCGTTTGCGATACGATATTAACTCTTTTAGTATGTAAATTATCGAGAATGCCATCAAAACTATCTGAAATATTTCCAGACTCATATAGATCACATTATAAGTTACTCACATTATTTAAATAAAAATGCATTTTGCTGTATTATCAATGGAATATTTCATGCATATTAATAAAGTATTCATTGAATAATAATTAAACAATTTATTATTTTCTTTAAAATAATAAATCATTTGCTGATGATAATCTTTTAATTGTTGACCAACTTTTTCTTACAAAAGGTGGTAAGTCATTATAAGTCTTAATCCATTTTTTAAGGAAATTAATTGTTTTTTGATCTGAGGGATAACCGGATCCAAAGTCTCCATATTTTTGTTTTAAATTATTTATTATCATATCTCTCTCTACTTTAGCTATTATTGAGGCAGCACTAACTGAGATGTAACGCTCATCTGCATTATGTTCACATATAATTTTCACGTTATAAGTTAAGTGGGACTGAATTATTCCTTTAAAATATTCCGCATTAATATGGGCCGCATCAACATAAACTATATCAACACCCTTAATAGTGTTAATTAATTCTGCCATTTTTTTGGCCTCAAGTATTGAAAGCTTGTGTCCATGGAATACAGCCTCATCAATTTCGATAGGTTTAAGTTCTAATGAAATAACATATTTAGACTCCTCTTTTATTATATTGTATAATTTTTTTCTCATCAATGGACTCAATTGCTTAGAATCTTTAACTCCATACATTTTAAATTTTTCTAAGGTTTTTTTATCAGCAACCACCATAGCTATAATCATAGGTCCTAGAACTGGGCCGCGTCCTGCCTCATCAATTCCACCCATTAACATCATTCATTCCTCTGGAAACGTACCTAGTAACATTCCTTCTATGAGTATCGGTCTTAAACGTTGTGCTAACGTGTATGCATTAGATAATTTAGTGCTACTTTCAGCATATATTGTTAGTATTGGTTCACCTTTTTTAACCTTATACCCAGCTTTATAATATAATTTCACGCCTGCACCCTTATCAACTGGAGCTCCAGCAGCCCTCGCTATTGCTGTTATTGCTGAATTGTCAATACCTGTAACATATCCATCTATTGGTGCATAAATATCAGCTGTTTTATCACCAATTGGTATGTCATCAGGTTTTATATTTGGATTACCTCCCTGAGCTTCTATAATTTCTCTAAGTTTTACTAATGCCTTGCCAGACGTTAGAATATCTTTTGCGATATTATAACCCGTTCCTTTTGGTGCAACATTAGCAGCCTCTATTATAAGGCCAGATAATGAAAGAGCTTTTTCAACTAAACTCATAGAACCTTTTCCTTCTAACGCTTCTAATGCTTCTCGTGCTTCTAATGCAGGTCCTATGGTATATCCTAATGGTTGTCCCCCATAAGTTATTGCACATTTCACATTCATGTTCAGTTGTTCAGCAACATCTGAAAGAAGGCGAGCAAGTTTTTTAGCTTGATCCATTGTTTCAACCTTTGCTTTTGCTCCTACTGGTAAATCTATAAGAACAAACTTTGCATCCATTGCTAATTTTTTTGATAGTATGCTAGCAACCATTTGAGGTTCAGGATCAATGCCTAAAACATGTTCAATTCGTACATATATGTCATCTGCTGGTGCTAAATTTAAGCGACCTCCCCATACAAGCGCACCACGTGTTTTTAAAGCAACTTCTTTTACTTCACGTGGTGTAAGATCAACTCTTGCCAAAACTTCCATTGTGTCTGCAGTTCCTGCTGGAGATGTTATAGCCCTACTACTTGTTTTTGGTATTAGTATACCTGCCGCGGCTACTATTGGTACTATTAAAATTGATGCTTTAGAATTACCTGGCACTCCACCTATACTATGTACATCATAAACTGGTTCTCCAAATCTTATTCTTTCTCCTGTATTTACCATAGCTTCAGTCAGATGAACTATTTCGTTAAGACTCATGCCAACGAATTGTTCAGCCATTAAGAATGCTGCCATTTCTAGTTCTGTGAGTTCATAATTTACTGAATCTTCTATAATGCTCTCAATTTCATCCTTTGTTAACTCAATGCCCTTCATTTTCTTTTTTATATAACTTATTGAGAGTGGTGGTGATGCTGGTGATATTTTAACAATGGCGCCTTCATTTATTCCTAAATTATAAGCAACTTCTCTTGGTATTCCAATTTCTCCTGGGTTCACTATAGTCTCAGTTATATCAACTATAAAGTTGGTTTCTTTTCCACCATAATTTAATGCTATACGATCCCGTGGTTTAAGATCTATGTCTTTAGCATCTTTTGAATGAATAACGCATACTCTATAACCAGTTCCATGAATATCAAGAATCTTAGCTATCATGCGTTCCATGAATGCTCACCCTTTATAACTCTTATGAGCTCATTTCCAATAATTTCTGGTAGTTCATTTCTATTTTTATATGTAATTTCTATCACTTTTCCAATATTATAAATTTTATATATTAATGGATGCTTAACTTTCCAATGTACTGTGCCTATAATGTGTTTGTCAGATTCTAAAATTGTATTAATAAGCTTTACAAATTTGTTAGATAATAATTCCATAGGGCCTATCTCATCGCATACTATAACTTCAGCGTTCTCTAAGGCTTTTTCTAATGCTGCGATGCTTATTTCTTCAAATTCATTTATTCTTACATGATACCGCCCAATACGTGGTTCACCATCTTCATTAGAAACTGCTAATAAGCCTTTACGTTTGCTCATTACATCTTCAACTTCGAATCCTATTCTTACTGAACCAGCCCGCAATTCTTTTGTTATTATTCCTCCTACACGAATGTTTTGCTGTTTCAGTATTTCTATTATTTTGATAACTGCTGTAGTTTTTCCAACACCAGGCATTCCAGTAAGGAAATAATGCATGCCTTTTTATATATCTAGAATGTAATATTTAAGATTGAGCCAGCATTCTTCTTATTATATGATATTACAATGAATTTGGCAAGAAAGCCCAGAACTTTAGTTCTGGGATGAATTGCTGATAAACTTAAATATAATATAGCCCATGATTATGATAATTTACTTTATCTCATCTAGAAGCAAGAATTTCTTGACTTTAGTCGTGGAGTGTGTCAAATGAAGCTTCTTTCATGATTTTTAATATATCTAATAATGATGCATTAGTTTTTATGCCTTTAGGATGGAAGTGTGTGCGTGCAGCTTTAAATCCTTTTGATTTAAGTTTTTCTAATATTGTAGTAACTGATACTGATGGAAGTTTATATTTTTCTGAGATTGTGTCCAATTGGTAATATGTTGGTGGTAGATTAACTTCTTCTGCTAACGTGTTAATAAGCTTTTCTTCGTGCAATGCCATTTTATAATTTGATTTTTTAATTGTATCAGCAACTTGTTTAATGAAGTTTGAATTGCCCAATGGTCCAAGCCATAAAATTCCAGCATGATCTAATGGGGAATTGCATTGAGAACAATTTGAGGGAATATTAGGGATTATTCCAGTTGTGAATGTTCTCCATAAACATTTTTTACAATGTGAAATGTAACCTAAGTTTGAGAGATTTTCATCTATAATTTGTGGTTTCATGTGCATCCTTACAAATATTCTTATATAATGACGTGTAGCATGACTTAAGAGTGGTTCTATTCCAAAACCATGCGTGGCTGAGACCCTGGCTAAGTAACCAAGTATTATACGTACTGCTGTTTCATGGCAATATTCATTTTTAAGAGGTATTGATTGATATCTGCGTAAACAGGATTTTCCATGAACACCACATAAAGGTGCTACGTCAGTGTGTGAAATGCCCAATAAACCTCCATTTTTTATTGCCTTTAGAGCTGACCATAAATATCTTACAGGAGAACCAAAGGGATCTAAATCAATTACATCAAATCTTTTACCTTTAATGCTATTATTTGATAATAAGATATTTGCATCCATATTAAAAACTTCTACCTTTTCTTCAACACCCAACATCTTAACATTTTCTTTAATATTAATGTACGATTCCCTAGAAATGTCGTTAAGACATAATCTATCAACTCCATCAACTTCAATTAAATATCTCAAACCTCTAATACCAGTTGCTGCAAGAGGTTCACAAACCCTTAATTTTTTATTAACTAGTCTAGAGTATACTTTAAGAACGCTTACAGAAATATCACGTGACATTTCCATAAACTTATTATAAAATACTCCTGGAAAAACTACAATACTTATTTTACCCTCCTCAACCATATATTTATCTGGCATATCTCATTCATAGTGCTGCTTCTATTTATTATTAAATTTAAATTAAGAGATAACCTATTTACTTGAGAATTGTAGAAAACCTTTACATATTAAATATATTTCAGAACTACTTGAACGCGTAGCTGGTGGTCTATGAAGATGCACATGTCTAAAGAATTTCTTAGCTTCATTAATAATGCTTTTAGTTTCAGATCCTTCAAACAATTTAGTTACAAAGTTTCCATTATTTTTAAGAATTTTAAAAGCTATTCGTAAAGCAGATCTGGCTAATTCTAATTGTCTTTGATGATCAACATCCCAAATTCCTGATACTTTGGGAGCAGCATCACAAAGAACTACGTCGGCTTTATCATTTAAAATTTTAAGTATTTGTTCAGGCGCATCATCATTAGTTATGTCTAAATTAAGAATCTTTACATTTTTATAGGGTAAGGGTTCAAATTCATTGATATCAACTGATAAAACAAAACCATGCTCGCCCACAATCAAACGTGATACTTGAGACCAGCCTCCCGGGGCTGCCCCTAAATCAACCACTTTATCTCCAAATTTGATTACATGGAAGCGTTTGTTTATTTGAAGTAGTTTGTATGCTGCTCTTGATCTAAAACCTTCCCGTTTTGCCATCCAATAATAACTATCTTTTCTGTTTATAGTCATATTTCTAATGCTCTTTTAATTCTTTTTGCTGTTCTCTAACAGATTTTTCAAGCCATCCACCTATGAGAAGACAATCAAACGGATTTACAAAATAACCTGCTCCACATCTTCCTAATTCTGGACATGTGAAGCATGGTACGCTTGCTAATGTATCGAATGGAACTATTTGAACTTCTCGTTTCATAGGTGTGAGTATGAATGTTTTATGTCCTTTTATGACTACACTTGTACGAGTAATTCTATTTTCAAGTAAGAGGCGTTGAACAAGGCGTGACCCACGCTTGCTATCAATCCCTAAGCGTTTCCATAATTCACTTTGGATCATAGTACTATTTTCTGAACTTTTAATTAATTCCATGGCTTTTTCAACCAATTCTTCAATGCTTGGTGCTTTTCTTTCATTCATTTTTATCATCTCCTATAGGGTGTATTTTATATCTAATGCGGTCATTAGTTCTTTATAACGATTTCTAATGGTGACTTCTGTAATTCGAGCGGCTTCAGCAATTTCATGTTGAGTCCTCTTGTTATTGGTTAAAATACTAGCCATATACACAGCTGCAGCAGCTAAACCCTGAGGCTCTTTCCCAGAAGTTATACCTAATTTGCTTGCATTTTCGAGAATCTCTTTTGCTTTAGCTTGAACTTCAATTGGTAAATTAAGACGTGAAACTATTTGTGTGACAAAATGTTCTGGTGAACCATGAAGCTTGCTAACAAGTTCAGGTTTAAGTTCTGAAATAGCTAATCGTAAAGTTTTATAGCATCTATTTATATCTCTTTTTGGAATACCAGTAGTCTTTGATAATTCTTCTATAGTTACTGGATTTCCAGTTATCCGAGAGGCCATAAAAATAGCTGCTGCAGCTGCACCACGAACACTTCTGCTTTTACTGCTACCCTTCTTTTTCATATATACACGATAAATATAGGCTGCATTCTCTTGAATTTGACGTGGAAGTCCAAGTTGATTGATTATAGTTTGCACTTCATTCAAAATTCTTGATAGATGTCTTTCATGACTTCTCATCATTTGCATTTTTCTTTGAAGAACGCGAAGTCTTTGAATCCCCCTTATGCCTTTCATCGTCATCCTATGACCCTCAATGTCTCTTGGTGATATACTGATTTCAGTTCCTGAAATGCTTTGAGGATACATAATATCTCTGGGTAATCCGTAACCACTTCCGCTTTGTTGCTCACTAAACATTTTTGGAGTATAAGTTGCCATAGTAACTCTAGAATCAATTACGGTTCCACATTCACGACAGACACTCTGTCCTCTATCATCTATTATTATATTTTTACTACCACAAACAGGGCAAATTCTATCTGATGCACTGATCATCTTTATTTTCACCCCAATAATAGTCTTTAATAATGATTGACATAATACTATTCATGAAATTTAGACTTTTATAAAATGTTAGATTCATGATTTATACCGCCTCGTTGATAATGATATTATATACACATATTTATTTATAATTTTTTCAGGATTTCGATACGCAGGATCTATTTTTATTGATATGAAAGGAGATTTAATTGGCCCTATAATATCATAAATTTTGCCAACAACCTTAAGTTTATCATCAAATACTTCAAGATTCTGACGAGGTATTTCTGAAATTTCTGATGCAACGATTAAATGTCCTGATTTTGTAAGATGCAGTACCCTGCCAAGTTTTCTCATCATTAGCACCTCAATAATATCTAATTAATTATATAAAAACTAAGTATTAAACCTTAACACTATAAGCTATTTATTTTGTGTAAGCTTAATTTAATAGTAAATATTACAGGTGAATTTAAGTTAATGAATATTAGGAATCTTTATCAGTTATTGAGTGTGATTTTTATGTTAATGGTCACTCTTATCATAGTTACATTATCAATTAGACCTAAGTATAAGGTTTTCTTGGTTTGGCATTATTAATAATAAACTATTTAGTACGTTTTCTTTGTCTAATTTTAATTAAATTTAATGCAATTAATTTCATAATTTTAGATTTCTTTAAATTATCCTGTTTCTTTATAATGATCCTCCCACGCTCCCACCATGATTTAGGATATGCACTCTCTTGTTCAATAATAACATCTAATCCGAGCATTTTAGCTGCTTCCTCAAGTTCACTTAAACTTGGTTTATCAACACAGTTTTTCTTTGGTAGTTTACGACCGGCTTGTCGTGTTTTGCTTAAATCAAAATATGAAGGCCATAATATAATCTGATCTTTTTTTGGCATAATTACTCATGTTGTTCTATGAGAATACCATTAAGTATGCCGTGTTGACCAGGTCTTGATGTAACTTTCACTAAACCAAGTTTAGTTCTTAAAATTGCACCTTTAGTTATAATACCCCGTCTATTATAATCGGCTGAAGCTGGATTATTTATAACTGCTATTATTTTTTCTTTAATAGTCTTACCAGTTTTAACATCAGAAACATTTATTGATTCAGCAATTTTTAATTTGAGCTTGTGATTACCCCCCATACCTCTGCTTTTTATGATTTCTGTTTCTTTACCTAGTATTGTTTCAATAGGTGGACTACCCGCTTCATACCGCCTTCGTTTTCTACTAGAACCTTTTTTTCCACCACTAGGTTTAATTAGATCGTTGGAATGCCATACTCCCATAGATCCTCTTTAATTATTTTAATATTTCAATATTTAAATTTAACTAACATAAATTCATAGGATTAAAAATTATGCGTGCTTTTTAATGAAGAGTGTAAATAAAACTACATAGATTATATAAAAAATTGAAGTTATGTAAATTGGTAAGTCTAAATACTTATCCATTATATAACCACCCAATAGCACACTTACTGAGTTTGGTAGACTCCACGATACATTGATTATCGCATTAGCAGTAGCACGTGATTTTTGACTTATATTTCTCATCATAAACGCTAAAATTAGAGGATTAGGTATATTCATTAAAGCTTGTCTACTTATATAAAATATTGATGCTACTATGAAATTAGGAGAGACTGGTATTAGCATAAGAAGTACAATAGAGAAAGCTTGAGGTAACACAATTGTACGAAGATACCCGAAAGATTTTCGTATACGCGGCATTATGATATACAATGGTATCATTATAAAGCTTGCTAAAGCATTTAACGTACCAATTGGACCAGAATCAACGTTAAATTTTACACTTAAATAATAATTAAATAATGGAATAGAGAATCCTGCACCTAGTCCAACAATAAGATTAATAAGAGCAAATTTTATTATAAAATCTTTATCATTCTTAAGCAAATTTAAACTTATTTTAGGTTCTGAAATAGTTTTCTTTGATTCTTTTATTAAGATTAAAAATAAAATTGATCCAACTCCTATGGCGCTCATGATCAATCCTGAAATTCTATAAGAATTAACCTCAGAATAATAAAGAACTTTACTCAGATATACAGGAAACCAACCTAATATTCCAGCGATAGTAATTGCTAATGTTTGTGCACCTGATAAAAAGCTAAATCCTTTATCATAAAACTTTTCATCTAAGAGATCAGTTATAAATGCACCAACTGCTGAACTAATAAACGCATTACCTAATCCAATAAGAAACATTGCTATCAGTTGTATAATATAATTCATATATATAAAAACAAAAAATTGACCGGCATATAAAAATAAACCTCCAATAATCATTATGTTTTTCCGACCAAATATATCTGCAAGAATTCCACTAGGAATAAACAATATTGATGCTGTAATACTCATAACAGTACTAAGCATTCCGATAACGAAGGCTGAATAACCAATACTTTTAAAATAAAGTTGATATATTAAATAAACAAAACCCGAGGAAAGATTAAGAACTAATACGAATAAGATAAGCATTATCACATTCTTATTTAGCCCCTGGATCATTAAAATCACCTATGAGGATTCTACTTTAATCAAGAGGCATAACCTATTTTAAATTCGGTTTTATTGGTACATTAAAATTTCTATAATCTTCTACTGTTTTTTGATGCATCCTTACATATCTACCTCTGTATTATTAAAGTTAAATATTTGAAAAATATAAACATAACCCATGCTAGTGTTAATTAGGTGGTCTTTGGTATGCTTTTCTCCTGAGTATCTTCTAACGGAGATAGATTTGCCGTTATATGCTTTATCTTTATTATCAGAAGTCATATGTTATACTTCAGTGCATGAATATAAGAAGACCTAAAGTATCTTACGCAAATGCTCAAATTATGTAACATAGTAGCTTTAATTATTTTTAATAGATGTCTCTTGGGTATCTTGAAAGCAATTGGTATCCATGCCTAGTTATCAAAATATCCTCCTCTATCCTAATACCTCCAAATCCTGGAATGTAAATACCAGGCTCTATTGTCACTACTTGTCCTTCTTCCAATATATCTTCACTGAGTGTACTTAATGTAGGATATTCATGAACTTCTAAACCGAAACCATGTCCTAAACCATGAGTGAAATATTCACCGTAACCTTTTTTCTCAATAAATTGTCTGGCTACTTTATCAATTTCGGAGGCTTTTATATTAGGTGCTATTGTGTTGAGCGCTTCTTCAATAGCCCCAATAATAATTTGGTATAATTCTTCTTTTTTCTTATCAGGTTTATTTACTGTAAATGTTCGTGTTAAATCAGCGCAATATCCATTAACACGAGCGCCCAAATCGACAACGACTAAATCATTATTTCTAAGAATTTTATTGGATGATGAGCCATGAGGGTATGCGGATCTCGCACCTGAAGCTACTATTGGTATGAAAGCTATCCACTCTGCATTATTATTAATCATTTCTGAAATAATGGCATTCATTATATCAAGTTCTTTAATTCCTTCCATAATCATACTTTTTGCAACATCTAATGCCCGTTCTGTAATTGCAATAGCACGGATTATATTTTCTAGTTCTATTAAATCTTTTTTTGACCTTATATAAGCTACCATATTAGATATATCATGCAGTTTAATCTCATTACTAGTAAAGCGTTGAGCTGTTGAATATGAAACTCTTGTGCTATCAATACCCAGATTTTTTACACCTTTTGATTTAACGTATTCTAATATTGCATCGAAAGCTTTTAAACCACGAGGAACTTCTACTATTTCACCCAGTTTAATTTCATCCTTAGCTTGATTAACCTCAAGTTTTGGAGCAAAAATCACTACATTACCATTAATATCAATTAATGAATAAAGTGAACGTTCGCTGCTCATCAAATTCAAACCAGTAAAATACTGAACAGAAGCTGGGTCAATTAAAAGTATCCCGTCAATCGATGTAGCAACCATTTTTTCAATTAATTTTTCTACTCTTTGCTTATAATAACTCTTCATATTTTTCAACCAATACTAATAATAATCACTAATTATTAAATATAAGTACTGTTTCTTTATAATTAATTAAAAATATTCAATAATCTTTATTAATTTATACACTAGCTATTCTTATAGAAACAAGTTTTAACATTTATAAGATGTTGTAACATTTATAGTGCAAAGTTGATGCTCTCCATGGCTAAAGCCGGGAGATTCTCGCCTCTAAGAGGATGAAGTGAATTTTTGGTTATACGATATTTAATGATATTTCACTAAGGGATTGGCAATATCCTCCCGCAGGCTCTTTAGGTTTTTAGTGTCATGATTACGTTTTTATTGTCAGAATCAAAGTTCTGAACTTTCTTGCCAAGTTCATTGTAAATTGTGAATAAAGTTATTTATTTTTGTGATCTTATACGTTGTATGCGTTCGTAGGATGTGAATAATATAGTTAGTACTACGGTTATAGCAAAACTTAATGCAACTCGATTTAAAATAGTTGGTACAAGTAATTCGGATGGAAATGGTGTTTTTTGTGTTAATATTTCACCTAAGGTATCTATTACAAGTTTTAATGTTATGAGAAATGATATACTAACTACTTCATGCCATGCTGTATGCATTACTCCAGGAATATTTTTAATGAATTTGGTAACTAAGCGTCCTAACATTAAAATTATGAGACCAGCTATTATTAAATCAGTCGAAGAAAATGGCTGTGATAATCGTTCAGAGATGAATGCCCCGATTAATGCTGTTGTTGATACATTTTGCATCTGAGTATGTGATAAGTAAAGTGATACTCCTAAAAATCCTATATAAAATCCTGTTATCATAAGTATGAGACTTAATGCTGCAGATGCTACTATAATTTGTGCGTTCTCCCAACTCTCATAAATTGCTTTATCGATTTGAAATGCTTTTATTAATCCTACAATTCCTACTATGAAACCTGTTATAATCCAAAACATGTTAATAAATCCTAGCAAGTAAAAGATACTATATAGGATGATTATTATACTTGGTATACCTAATAAAACTCTCCTTGTGTTTGGATCATTTACTAATCTTTTTATGTATCGCGTAATTATTGTATATAATTCCTCAACACTTTGAGATTGCTGAACAACAATTCTAGAAACTGAAATTATTGGTACTTTTGATGTAATTATTGGTACAACACTCTCATCTGATACGCCATCACTTACTAATATTACGCTGTCAGCCTTAAAGATTTTAAGGACATCATCTAATTCTTTACTAATCTTAACATCCGCTTCTATACCTTCCTCTGGGAGACCTGTTATACACGCTATTTCACAATTTTCTTTTCCAACTATATTAACAAGCCTATCATATAATTTTATTGCGGAGAACATCGTATTCACATCAGAATCTTCCGGAGAAACTAATGCAAATTGTATTGCGGCCTTCAAATTTGATTCACGACCTATTACTGGGCTTTTTATTCCAGTACTAACACCTAAATCATCATCTCGGTCAACGCAAAGCACTAATATTTTTCCCTTATAAAAATCCTTTAATTCTGACAATTCTCTCTACATATAATATAATGTTAAGTATAATTTAAGAGTTTATCTGTTAAAATTATTTTATTCCACTGTGCAAATTTTAGTTTAAGATTCTATAATTTCGAAGATAGAAAAATATAAATAATGGTTATTCGCTTTACTCTTGAATAGATTCTCCTGAATTTTCTTGAGCTATTACACCACGTTGAACCAATATATAATACTCATAAAAATCTAGCTTCATACCTTTTTTGAACTTTTCTAGTGCTCTTTCAAATAATTCGTTCTCTATTTTTTCAAGTTTTTGACGTTTCTCATTTTCAAAAATATTTCTTTTATATGCACGTTCCTCCTTTATTTTATTTGATAATTCGAAATATTTGTTTTTAAGCTCTTCTGCTTTCTGTGCAGTCTCAATAATACGTTTCATAGTTTCTTCTATTATTGTTCCATTCTGTTGTATTTCTTTTGTTATTTCATCTATAGCTGATCGTAGATTATTGATTTTTTGTCTTGTTTGTTCAAGTTTTGAAATAATTTCCTCTCTTTTCTTGATAATTTCATTAAGTTTCTCATTTGTTTCAGTACTTTTTTGCTTCATCTGTGTCATTTTATTATAAATCAAAAGCTTTTTTTCTATTTCTATAATCTTTTTTATTACTTCATCTTCCTCTTTAGCACTTAATGGTGTTGTTTGATGATACCATTCAAGTTGCTCAAGCTTTTTCTTTAATCGTTCTTCATCTTCAAAAACACGTCTAGATAATTCTCTAAGATTATGTAAAGCCTCTGCACGTTCTCGCCATAAATAATTTTTCTCATTTTTGAATTGCTCCAGTTCTTTCCTTAGTTCATCCATGATGCCTCTTTCATTTTTGAGCTGCTCACGTAGTTCTTTGAGCATGAATTTAAGTTCCCTATTTCGTCTAATCAGTTGCTCGCGTTTCTCTAATAATGTTTTCACCTCATTATCAGCTTTAAGCCATTCAACTCTAACGTTCTCAAGTTCTGTCCTTATATCATTATTTATATTTGACGTCCTCAACACCCCCCTATAACTATTCGCGCATCCACAATTTTTATCCCATTTTCATATACTAGAATAGGATTTAAATCCATCTCGTTTATCTCATGATTTTCTTCAATCATTTGTGATACTGTTAAGAGTGCATTAATTAAACTATTTATATCTGCTGGCGGTCTTCCTCTATAACCCTTCAGTAAAACATACCCTCTTATTTCAGTTATCATTTCTTCAGCATCTTTCTTTGAGATCGGAATAACCCTAAAACTTACATCTTTAAATAACTCTACAAAAATTCCACCTAAACCAAACATTATAACGTGCCCAAACTGAGGATCCTTCGTAACACCTATAATTACTTCAGTAGATGGCGGGGCCATCTCTTGAACAACCACACCATTAATTATTGCATCTGGTTTATTTTTCTTTACATTATTAATGATTTGTCTATAACCAGAGAGAACTTCTTCATCATTTTTTAAACCAATTAGTACTCCGCCAATATCTGACTTATGTATAATATTTGGTGATACAATCTTAAGAACAACAGGATATCCTATTTCTTTAGCTAATTTGACAGCTTCATCCTCATTAGTTGCGATACCTAATCTTGTAACAGGTAAATCATATGCTTTACATATCTCTTTTGCTTCTGGTTCAAGTAACCAATTTCGTCCCTCGCTGATAGCCTTTGAACAGATATCTAAGAATAATTTTCGTTTATTCATCACTATCACACTCTAAACTACTAGTCTCACATTTAAACCGTTCTCTTATATCATAATAATCTCTAAGCACCTTTAATGCACGTATGCCTCTTTCCGGAGATGGATATACTGGTACACCTCCAGTCTCAAGCATTTTTGATATTTGTGCAGTTAGTTCACCACCAACAGCTACTACAGCAATAGGTTTTCCTAAAGACTTTGCAACAATTAAATTATCAACAATCTCAATACCTAAAACTGGTGTTTGTGGTAAAACGCCTATAATAGCTGCATCAACTTCATTACTATTAAGTACAAGTTCAAGCACTTCCCTATACATTTCAGCTGTACCATTAGCAGTTACATCTACTGGATTTTTCACTGCTGCAAAGGGTACTAGTATAGATCTTAATTTTGATTGAAGTTCTTGCGATAGTTCAGGCACCTTAAATCCATATTCTTCTGCGGCATCAGTCATCATTACACCTAAACCACCACCATTAGTTAATACAAGTAATCGATTACCACTAAGAAGAGGTTGCATTGTAAGTATTTTTATAAAATCAAACATGTCCTCAAAGTTTCTTGCTTCTATAGCACCAACTTGTTTTAGTGCGGATTTAAAGAGGTTATAATCTCCAGCCATTGATCCAGTATGTGATAACGCTGCCCTATTACCGCTAACACTTTTACCACCTTTAACTATAATGACTGGTTTATGATACACGACGCGCTTTATTGATTCGAGAAACTGTTTACCTTTTCCGGGTTCGAGTCCTTCTATATAAGCGGCAATTATTTTGGTCTTTTCATCATAAAGAAGATATTCTATTAAAGTTGCTTCATCAACATCAGCACGGTTACCATAACTTATAGCTTTTGAAAATCCTATATCTATAGCACTTGCTAAATCCATTATAGAAGCCAATAATGCACCACTTTGTGAAATAAATGCTACTCCACCAGGTTTAGCTCTTTTGAGTCGAGTGTCAGGAAGAAAGAGCGCATCCACACCATTTTCTGCATCATAGATTCCTAAACAATTAGGACCTATGATCCTTATATTCCATTTTTTAGCAATATCAATTACATTCTGTTCAAGCTTTGCACCCTCAAGGCCAATTTCTCTAAATCCGCTACTTAGAATTACAACATTTTTTATACCAAACTCTCCGCATTGCTCTATAATCTGAGGCACTATTTCAGCACGTACTGCTATTATTGCTAGATCAATCTTTTCAGGCAGATCCTTAACTGTAGGATAACATGGTTTTCCAAGAATTTCTTTATAATTTGGGTTTACTAAATAAACTCTACCCATAAATCGACCATAAATAAAATTCCTAACCAATACGTTTCCGACACTATTTGGTTTAGGTGATGCTCCTATTATTGCGATAGTTTTAGGTTCAAAGAAATTCTTTAACGCTTTGATCCTTGTCTTACTAATGTCAGCTAATGTCATTTGCTTCAAGGCTCATCAAGATTCTGATTTAAGACTAATAAATAAAGTTAATGTAAAAATATATTATACGTATCCACAATGATCATACATACGTCAAATAATGAAATAAATGAGCATTAAATAATTTAACGTTAACCCTAATAAACCTTTACAAAACTCAAAACAGCAGAAAAACAGCATTATTAGAATACTTATACGTTAAAATACAAAATAGCTTTGTTTCTGACTTTTGTTTACATTAGAATTATTAATTGATTGAATTTCATATATTAAATATTCTTTAAGTGCAGAAGCTAAATCGTCAGGATCTAGAAAAACAGGTACTCCTGCGCTCGAAATCTCTCTAGCAATTTTCATTGTATAATCACTTCCTGAGATTAATAGTAAGATTGGTTTATCACTATTTTTGTAATGATCTATTATCACTTTGCTAAAGTTTTCAGTGTCTAATGCGGGGGTTTGAGGTAGCACTACTACTATTATTATATCTACTTCGGGCGCTTTTTCAAGGATTTTTAAAATCATGTCATATCTGTTACTATTTGCATCCCCTGCTATATCTATTGGATTACCTATTGGCATGTATGGTGGTATAATCTTTTTTAATTCATTAATAGTTTCTGATGTAAAATCAGAAAGTGTGAGGCCTCTAGTTTCTAATGCGTCAGTCATGAGCACGCCCATACCACCTGCATTTGTTAATATTGCGATACGATTTCCCTTTATAGTTTTTGATTTGCTGAATATGTTTAATAATGCTATAAATTCTTTAAAGCTTTTGGCTCTTATTGCCTTAACTTGTTTAAGTGCACCATCCAAAATTTCTATTGGTCCTGAGATTGCTGCTGTATGTGATTTTGCAGCTATTCTTCCTTTTATACCTATACCACCCTTTAAAATAATTACAGGTTTAATCTTTGTAGCGAATTTTAGAGATTCAAGAAGTTCTTTACCATTTTTAATGCTTTCTAAATAAACACCTATTACTTTCGTTGTTGTGTCGGTTGCTAAATATTTAATAGTTTCAGCAATGTTAACGTCGCATGAGTTGCCTAAGCTTATGAATTTGCTAAAACCTATGTGTAGTATTGATGAGAGATCTAAAATTAATGAGCCTAAAGCTCCTGATTGTGATATAAGAGAAATGTTACCAGGTGGTGGTTTTGTTTGTCTTTCATGTGAAACAAATGTAGCGTCTAATGGTAACCAGTTATCTATTATACCTACACAGTTTGGACCAATTATGCGAATATTATGCTTTATAGCTTCATCTAGAACTTTTTGTTCAAGTGCTGCTCCTTCAGGTCCAATTTCGCTGAATCCGCCACTAAATATGATTGCTCCTTTTACTCCTTTCACTCCACATTCACTAATAATTTGTGGTACTGTATATGATGGGGTTATTATGAGTGCTAGATCTATGTTTTCTTCAATGTCAAGTATAGTCTTATATATCTTCTTATCATTAAAAAATCCACCTTTAACATTTACCAAGTATACTTTTCCAGTATATGTGTCTAATACGTTTTTAGTTAATGAATATCCTAAAGATCCTGGTTTATTAGTTGCTCCTATTATTGCGATGTTTTGTGGTTTAAAAAAAGCATCAAGCATATTCATTCAATAATGTCGAATATTCCCTAATATTAATTTTTTAAGTTCTGATTATTTAATGGTTTTAGTATGGAATGTCTTTAATTAACATATTATAATATGCTTTATTTATTTTGTTTATTTTATGTACTAATGTTGAATAAGCATCATTCAAGATGAAATCAATGTAATTTATATTAATGGATTTCATTAATGTAATATGAGAAATTATAAAAAGATTTACTTAGAACTCATTGCAAAACCCTCAAGTATATAAGTATGCACGCCATCTTCACGAACCTCATAAAGGTTGAAATAAAAGCTTAAATAGTTTTGCAATGAGTTCTTAGATTATGCTAATTTTATTATGAACTTTTCAAGAGATCTTAGTGAGATTAAAAATATATATTCTTCAACTAGGGTATCGTTAAATGATTTAAAGAGAATTGCACCAAGAGATTCTAAGCTAATTTCGTTTGGAATTTTTATGATAGTGGGTATTCCTGAATCGATAATAAGTGATGTCGTAGGGCTTATTTTTTTAGGATTGTGGTCAATTTTAACTAGAAAGAAAGATGTTAATATGTTTATATTGGATGGGTTTTATGACGTTAAGAAAAGGTTGAATTCTCTTTATGATTTATTTTTCTCTTATTGATCATTGTATTTAAGTTCCGTTTCATCTTCTGATGAAAAAATTCTTTGTAGTTCTGCATAAAGTCCCATAATTGTTTCTGATTTAAATGATGATACGGGAACTAATTCACCTAAGAAACCTAAGTTACTCACTATTATTAGAATGTCTCTTGAAATTTCACGTTTAGATTCTTGTATTTCTGATTCTAATGCATCTGATAATGTGTTGAGATCTTGAGACCATTCAATGATTTGCTTTAAATCTAGTTCACTTATTTTATCAATTTTTGTTAGAACATTGATTTGTGGAAACATAAATTTTACGTACGTTGATGCAGCTAATAATAACATTGAAGCAATTATTGATGGTCTTTTCATTGAGAATGAATCAATTAAAAACAATACTGCTGAATTTTTGTTTCCACCTAATATTTTAGCTATATTAGCTCCTGTTTCTCTAAAGGCGAAAAGTTCCATTTGACCTGGCGTATCAATTAATACGTAATCAGGTTCTATATCCTCAATAGATCTCACCATATCATTAATGTAATTTATTATCAAATCAACAGAAACTATAAGTCCTCCATTTGGACCTAGTTTATATTTTTCCATTATATCACGTAATTTAATGTAATTACGTACATCTACATCAGGTTCATAAGGGGTCCATTCAGCACCAGGATCTAGGTTAACTCGTGCAACTGTTAGATTATGGCTTTCAATAATATTCGCCAGTGATGCAGTTAATGTGGATTTACCGCTCCCAGCTGGTCCTAAAATATAAACATATCGTGCATTTTTCATATTAATCTTCCTCAATTTTTGCTCCAAGATCAATTAACCTTGTCTTTAATATTTTGAACGCGTTTTCTAATTCTATCTCTGCATTTCTTTTATCTTCTCCTAAATAAGATAATTGAAATAATAATGTAGGTTTATTCTCAGTATAACCTCTCGGGTGCGATTTAATATAAATAAGTTTAAACTGTTTTTTAATCTCTTTAACAACTCTAGATGCTTCCGATTCTGGTATTCCTCGAGTTATGAACAATTTCTCTAAATAGGTACCCCTACCACTTAATTCGGTTAATCTAGGCTTTACACTCTCTATAAAAATGCTTTTCATTTCATCTGGTACTCCCGGTAACATGATTATTATTGTTTCATTAAACACAAGAAAAACTCCTGGAGCTGTCCCCACTGAATTAGGTAACGGTATAGCTCCTATAGGCATTTTAGCCATTTTAATTCTCTCATCTGTTAAGGGTAATTTTAATTTTTCAAAAACTTTTTTTAGCATATCTAATGCAATGTTATTAATTTCGAGTGGTATGTTTAGAGCTTTAGCCACAGATTCGACTGTAATATCATCAAATGTTGGTCCTAACCCTCCAGTATAAATTATTATATGAGGTTTTCTTTTCAAAGTTTCATTGGTAATATTAATAATATCATTCTCTTCATCATCCACCACAGTAATTCTTTTAACATCTATTCCTAGCGATATCAATTGTTGAGCAAGCCAGCTAGCATTAGTATTTACTGTAAATCCTCTTAAAACTTCCCGTCCAACACTTATAATTTCAGCCTGAAGCATAATAATCATAATAGTAATAATGAACAGGAAAATATCCTTAACTCCATAGACTATTACATTTACGAAAGACCCTAATTGACACTCCAAACTCAGGAGTTTTTTGTTTCTGAGTTACTCATCGATGACATGCATCACCTTTTTAAGGGAAGGTTCCAAATTTTTGCAAAGTATATGTAAAAAAAGTATTATGTTTAAAAAAGATTATTGTGGAATTATGCCAGTTTCTATTGCTAATTTTCTTGCAGCATTCTCTGTTATTCCATTCTCTCCAAGTATAGTATAGAAATTTGATTTTATTGTATGTGCAATACTTAACGCTTTAACTACATATTCAGGATTAATTCCAAGTTCCTCTGAATTTACGGGAGCGCCAACTATTTTCAATATTTTTCTTATTTTTCGCCAATTTAATCCATGAAGCTTAGCCATCATAATTGTTCCGATACCGCATTGGGCACCATGCGTATTGGGTTTAAAACCATACTTAGATGCTAAATAATCTAATGCATGACTAAAAAGATGTTCAGAACCGCTTGCTGGTCTGCTACTACCAGCAATACTTATTGCTACGCCACTTCCGATTAATGCCTTGACTAAAACGGCTACTCCTTCTAGATTAGCTGTTGAAATTAGTCTTGCTCTACTAGCTACTAAATGTGCACTCATTAATGCTAATGATGCAGCATATTCGCTAAATTCCTCGCCTTTTATTAAATGAGCTAATTTCCAGTCCCTTACAGCAGTAAATTTAGCTACTAAATCACCTACACCCGATGCAATAGTTTCTTTGGGGGCTTTGGCTATTATCTCAATATCAGCAATTATTGCATGTGGTGCATGAATTGATTCTAATTGACCATATCTAGATCTTAAAATATTAGCAAATGGTGTTGCTATTGCAGGTGATGATGTTCCATCATGCGATGCATTAGTTGGTACACTAATGTAGGGTATCTTTAAATAGTATGAAATAACTTTTGTAATATCCATTATTTTACCTCCTCCGACTCCAATGAGTAAATCTGTGTTAAGATGTTTAATAGTTTCAAGTATATTTTGTAAATTTGTTATAAAATCGGATAATTCTTTATTATTCATAGAATTTACAGTGATGTTAGGAGTTTCTATTAAAGGTTTTACTATATTAAGCGCTATTGATGTAGTTTTTTCACCTCCTGATAAAATAAGAATATTTTTAGCTTTTAATTCTAGTAGATTGATTATATTTGGTAGTTCTTTTATAACTCCAGGTCCCATGTAAACATACCGTGACATCTCAATCTTATTAATACCAACCATACTGCTCATATTCTCATATTTTCACTAGCATAAATATGTTCAATTTTAATGTTGAGCGAATCATAATGCGTATTTGATATTCTTTTAGTTATTGAGAACAAAGATTTCTATGAACGTAAATTTTTAAATGGTTAAAATAATTAAATAGTGGGATAGATTATGAGGAATAAGATTCTCATGATAATTTTAGATGGTGCAAGTGACAATCCTAAACATGGTATAACGCCTCTTGAATCCGCGTATGCACCAAATTTAGCTCATATAGCATCTCACGGTTATATGGGTCTTATGTATCCAATAAATAAAAATGTTGCTCCTGAAAGTGATGCAGCTGCATTTTCATTATTAGGTTATGATCCAGATAAATATTTTCTTGCACGAGGAGTAGTAGAGGCATTAGGAGCTGGACTTGAATTTAAAGATGGTTGGCTTGCGTTACGCTGTAATTTTGCAACAGCCGAAGGAAATAGAATAATTGATAGACGTGTTGGTAGAAATCTTACATCGGAAGAAGCACAAAAACTTGCATCAGATATTGAGAAAAATATTAAACTAGATGGTGCTGATTTTTTCTTTAGGAGTACTATTGGACACAGGGCAGTACTTGTAATACGTGATCATGAGATTGAACTTTCAGATGCTATATCTAATTATGATCCTGCATATGAAAAAATTGGATCTATCTCCATTGCTAAATCAGTTGTTGATATGAATATAAAACCATGTATTCCATTAAATGATTCATATAATGCTAAGAGGGCGGCTCAATTAGTGAATGAATTCTCCGAAAAAGCGCGAGCATTTCTCGAGAAGCATCCTATTAATATTGAACGAATAAAAAATAATAAACTACCTGCTAACATTATATTAATGCGAGATGCTGGTTCTAAATATCCTAAAGCAGAGCTTTTTGAAAAAAGATTCTTTATGAGACCTGTTATCATTGCCGATATGCCTGTTGAACTAGGAATAGCTCGTGTATTAGGTTTTGATTTAGAAAAATTTTTACCTGAGCGAACCCCTGAATCATATAGAAGGCGGGCTGAATCAACCATAGAATTGCTTAAAAAATTTGATTTTGTCTATGTGCATTTAAAGGGGCCTGATGAGCCTGGTCATGATAAGGATTGTTTGAGTAAACGTAAAGCTATCGAAGATATTGATAAGTATTTCATGAGTAATGTACTAAATAATGTTGATCTGACGAATACCATAATAATTGTTACTGCAGATCATTCAACGCCATGTACGCTTGGTGCACATAGTAATGATCCTGTGCCTTTGGCTATTTATGGTGGTAATATGATTTTAGGTAGTGCGAAGAAGCGTAAGTTTTCAGAAAAAGATGCAGAAAATGGGGAATTAGGTATAATTGAGCATGGTTTTGAATTAATACCAAAGATTCTTAGTTTTTAATGCAAAAAGCTTAATTTTATTTAAATTATAAGCTATATTGGCTATCCATGGATATAGAAGAACGATTGCACTTAATTGTACGTCCACCAACTGAGGAGGTCGTAACAATAAATGAGTTACGGCAACTTCTTGAAACAGGAGAAAAAATTATTGCATATAATGGGTGGGAGCCAAGTGGAATGGTACATTTAGGAACTGGCTTAATTTGTGCATATAAGATTAAAGATTTTATAGAAGCTGGTATACATTTTAAAGCATTTTTAGCTACATGGCATGCATGGATTAATAGGAAATTAGGAGGAAATCTTGAACTAATAAGGAAAGCTGCTGATCATTTTAAACATGCATGGATTTCTTTAGGTGTTCCTGCTGATAAAGTCGAATTCATATATGCTGATGAACTTTATGAAGATTCTGAATATTGGAAATTAGTTTTGCAAATTGCTCAGGAATTAACAATTGATAGAGTAAAGCGTACATTAGAGATTATGGGTCGTAAGGAAGTAGAAGCGCGACGTGTTGCAGATTTCATATATACACCTATGCAAGTGGCTGATATATTTTTCATGAACGTAAAAATTGCACAGCTCGGAATGGACCAGCGCAAAGCCAACATGGTTGCGAGAGAGGTTGGACCTAAGCTCGGTTTTTGGAAACCAGTAAGCGTACATCATCACTTGCTTCAAGGTTTAGCAAAACCACCAGTATGGCCAATACCTGAAGAACAAAAAGCTGAGATGCTCTCCTCTATAAAAATGAGTAAGAGTCTCCCTAATACAGCAATATTTATTTATGATGAACCTGAAGTCATAAAAAAGAAGATAATGCAGGCGTTCGCGCCTGAGAGAGAAACTAAATTTAATCCGATTTTAGATATTACAAAATATATAATATTTCGTGAATATTCCTCAATAACTATTGAACGACCATTAAAATATGGTGGTACTATAGAGTATCATTCATATACAGAATTAGAGAAAGACTATATGGAGGGGAGACTTCATCCATTTGATTTAAAAAACGCTGTGGCTGAATATTTAATAAAAATTCTTGAACCTGCACGACAATATTTTGCTAACAGTAAAGATGCACTTAATACGCTCAATACATTAAAGAGTGCTACAATAACAAGATGATGCATAATGTTTGTTATAACCACAATTAATGCAGGTTAATTAAAAATGTTGTATTCTTTATTTTACTCTCTATTCATTAAAACGATTTTCTTTATTAGAAAATTAGATACTTTTATCTTTACTCCATTGGAGATTAAAAATTTTTACTTTGTTTAAAGAATTAATTGATGCTTTAGATTTATTTATCTGGATAACATTTATTGGTTAGAACAATGCGATATCTTATTAAATTAATCGATCCTGAGAGAGAGTTAAAGCGTTTACAGCATTTATTAGAGAGTGAGAATAATTTTTATTGGAAAATACTTTATCAATTAGAAATTGCAAAGATATTTGGTATTTTTAATAAAGGAGAAAGTGCGCTTTCAATAATTAATAATGTTTATGATCAAATTAATTTGATGAAGAAGGATGAAGAGTACGTTTGGTTGCTTGCAAAATTAGCTGAAGCATATGCAGAAAATGAGCATATTAATAGGGCATTAGCAATAGTTGCTGATGCATTACATTGGGCTAGAGAATTAAAAAGTACTTATGATAAGATATCGGCAATGATAAGAATATTACAAATTGTTAGTATATTCACTGAGTATAATAAAGTTAAAGATATTGCTGATGAAATATTTGAAAATATTAAAAATATTGATGATCCTTTAAGTAGACTAGAGCTTTTTATTATGCTAGGTAATGGTTTAAAAAATGAATTTGATGAGTATAGGAATAAATTTATTGATTTAGTTAAGAATGATTTAGTGTATATTCAAGATAAAACTCAGCGTTTTCAGATTATGACAGACCTTGCTCAATTATTTGCTAGATGGAATTTAATAGATGAAATATTAACGATTCTTAGTGAAGTTGATGAAGAATATTGGAGATCACAAATTATTTGGGATGTGACGAGTGGTTTTTTTGAATCTGGAAATATAGAAAAAATGATAGAGTTTGCTGAAAAGATTAGTGGAGAATCATGGGAAAAGTCAATATCACCAGAAATATTGTCAATATTAATGAACCCAATTGTGATAATTGATGTACAGGAATACGGAACTGTTAATAATCCTTACATAATTAATTTTTATACAATGGGTCATAGATTCAATATTGAACCTCTAGAAACTTGGGTTGATTTATCCAACGTGAGTCGAGCAATAGGTGGAGATTTAGAGGTTATAAAATATGTGGGTAAAGCAAACATAGTATTTAAACCATTACAAAGCACACATACTAAAGTAAAAGTAAATATAGCATTAGGTAATTTACGAGGATACTGCTGGGTAAGAATTGATATTAAATAAAAATTTTATGATCAGGTTTTAGATACTATAAGAGCTTATGAAAATTGATGTAAATATCTTATTCTTTTTGAGCATGTTTTTCTACAAAATAATTAATCTCCCATCTTTAAATAGCATTAATCCATAGCTTTTGCTTTTTACTGATACTATTTATTACAGAAAAGAATTCTGCAAGAAAATCTAAAACTTTAGTTCTGCATGCTAAACGTCTATGTGGAAGCCCTTTCTGATTTTTCTTAGATAATTTCACAATGTAATAAAAAATTAAAAAATATTTATTTATATCAATCCTTTTGATTCAATCTTAGCTATTTTATCAAGCAATTTTCTATTTTCTTCTTTTATTTTTTCAAGTTCATCTCTTAACTGTTTGTATTCTGATCCTTTTTCCATAGATGTTCTAATTTTTGTTGCAGCTTCTCTTGCAAACCTGACCACGCGTCCATGTAAGTCTGTAGCTGACAAATTATCTAATATTGGAAGTAATCTTGGATCTAAGAGTTCTGCAGCTGCTCGCGCTACTGCCATACGAATTCTCATATCCGGATCTTTAGATAATTCTTCTAATCTTTTTATTACTTCTAACTTACCAGAAAATTTACCTAATGCAAGTGTAGCTCCAATCCTTACTAAATTCGGTTTTCCTAGTTCAGTATGATCCATTACAATTTTTAAGGCTTCATCCGTACCTAATTCACTAAGACCCGATAAAGAACCTATGGTTATTACATGATTATGAGATGGAATGTTTAGTGCTTCAACCAAATCATTAAAGTATTCTTTTTTCTTCATTTTGCCTAAACTTACTGCTGCTTGATATCTCACATAGTAACTTTCATCATTATTTTTAAGAACATTACGAAGCACATTAGCAACATTATCATCTTTAAAGTTGCTGAGAGAATCAATAATTGATCGTCTAACTCTAGGTTCTTTTACTTTTTCAAGCCCTTCTAATAATACATCTCTTGCATCATTACTACTTATTTTACCTAATGCTTTAGCAGCTTCTGATCTTATAAACCAGTATTCATCATTAAGCAGGGTCTTCTTTAAAGCCTCAATTGCTCGAGCTCCACCTATTTTACCTAAAGCATTAGTAGCCAATATTCTACAATATGGATATTCGCATTCTAATTGTTTTATCCAATCCTCAATGCCAGCGTCCATATCAAGGACTGCTAGAACTTTAAGTTCTGGATCAATACATACATAATCAGGTTTTTCGTCAATTGGTATGTAAAAGATTTGTTCTCGTTCATTTAACCAAAATGTTTTTCTAACCTTCATTGAACCTTTTCTTACTTCCACTTCAAGTGGTAATTTGTAGATACTTAATGAGTCATCTGCTTGAGTCTGCTTAATAGTTATTTTTAAAAGTTTAGAATCAGGTTCCCATGAGTATGAAACCTTTAATACTGGATGTCCTGAACTATAAACAAATTGATCAAAGAACCATTCAAAATTTTTTCCTGTGACTTCTTCAATGCATTTCCTTAAATCTTCTGTATCAGCATTTGAAAATTTGTAACGATTAAGATAAAGATTAATTACTTTTCTAAACATGTCATCTCCGATAAGGCTTCTCAACATATGAAGCACTACAGCGCCTTTAGGATAAGCATGATTGTCAAATACCTCATCTGGTATTGCATATAATCTTGTAACTATTGGTCTTGCATATCTTCCTTTGTATTCATCTAAGTATGATTGGAGATCCTTATAGACTTCATAAATGAATTCTGCTCTACCTTTATCTTTCTCAAGATATAGATTTTCAAAATAAGTTGCAAAAGATTCATTAAGCCATATGTTAGCCCAATCCTTAGTCGTGACCATATCACCGAACCATTGATGTGCAAGTTCATGCGCTACTAATGGTTCACTAAAATAATCCATATGCGCTTTCTCATCATGAAGTGTCGTTTCTGTTAATGTTGCAGCAGTTACATTTTCCATACCTCCGAAGATAAAGTCTGATACACAAACTTGGGAATATCTTTTATAAGGATATGGAACACCCGTGTATTCACTAAAGAATTTCATCATGTCTGGTGTTTTACTAAAGCTTCTTTTAACGTCACTTTCCCTTCCCCTAGGAACATAATATTCAAATTTAATACCATCATGCTCTTCTTCAAATTTTGAAAAATCACCTATGGCAATACTTAATAAATATGTAGAATTAGGTTTATCCAATCTCCAGAACCATGTTTTCCACCCATCTTTCTCAGTAACTGATACTAACTCACCATTTGATACAACCGTGAAATTTGCTTGTGTTGTAATTATAAGTTCTGCTGTTGTTTTATTATTTGGATAATCATAAATTGGTAACCAGTATCTATTATCCTCGGATTCGCCTTGACTCCATACTTGAGGCACACGGTCAGGATAATATTTATCTGGAAGTATGAAGTATAAACCTTTACGAGGTTTTGCTTGATATTCAACACTAAAGCTGTATTCATCTTCACTTGTAATTATTGATTCAGGATATATTCTAAGAATTTTTCCATCATAATCAAAACGCAATTCTTTACCATTGATATCTCGTACTGATTTGATAAGCATTTCAACAGCATCAAGATCTATATAAGTCACATTATTGCGATTACCAGTCACTGTATATGTTACAATACCGTAAATCGTTCGATTCCAAACATCAATCTTAAGCTCTGCTTTAATATGCTTAAGCTTATAAATTGGATCTCTTGGATAAAGTGGCCTATATTCAGGGAAAGCAAAATCGCGCCCTACTTTAGCTTTTAAATCAGAACTTACAGACATTATATCTCGCAAAAAGAATATTAATTCCCTATAAATAAATTTAATGATATTATTAACATAATAATAGATTAATTTTTATACTAACATTTAAATTAATCATGTTTACAAAATTTTTATGAAATTAATTAGATTTTAAATTAAATAAAATTGATTTAAATTTTTTAGTTAAAATTTCTTATCAATAAAAATGTTAATATCATATAATCACGTATCATCAAGAAAATGTTGAGCAATTTATAAGTCATCACACTAACAAGACATCTAGCACTTTAATGTGTTATTTTTTAATCTTCTATAAGTGATTCATTAAAGAAAGCGAATAAGTTATATTGTAGTTTTTTAAAGATAATATGGGTCGGGTGACCCTGGGCAGCTTGATGCACAGAGCGGTCGTCTAGATTGGTAGGATGCCACCCTGACGCGGTGGTGGTCGCCGGTTCAAGTCCGGCCCGGCCCACTATTAAATTTCCGTTTCAATCAATGCTGTTTTAAAAAGTACCCGTTTAATGATATCTTCATATGAGAGATTAGGTTGTAAATTGAAGGCTTTAATAAGAATCTGATACTTTTTCTCATTTAATGAAAATATATCATCATTTAGATCTCCATTTATCATTTTTATAATTGATTCAAAATATGGTTTTGCATCTTTACCATAACATATGAGTAATATATTTGTAGTACTACTCTTTAAACCAGCCATTTCTATCGCATTAGAGATTTGACGTGTTCCGCAAATTCGTAAAAGTAATTCAACATGTTTTTTATGTGAGATATTTCTTTTTAAAGAAAATGCTCGTTCGGTTCTTAGTATTGCAGAGACTAAGTGATGAATTGATACTATTATATCGGAATCAATAATTTGTATTACTCGTTCATCATTATTAATTTTATCAATTATTTCTCTGAATCTATTAATATTGATTGGTGAATGTAATCGTATTCCTTGTATGAGAATAGTCATGTTGTTAATGCGTATTATCATCATATTACCTCTTTGTCTTTAACATAAGTATTGCAGCCGCTATATCACCATTTGTTTGTAGCAATGCCTGCTTTGCTTTATCCTTAGAAACACCTGCCTGTTCTGCAACTAGTATAATATCTTCTTCTGGTATAGTTATAACTTGAGGTTCTGTTGTTGGTTGAGAGGGTTGAATACTTGGTTTTTCCTCAACGATTTTTTCAGCGACTATTTGATAGATATTCTGGCCACTTGCTTTTGTTATTACTACTGATGGATTTATAAGTTTTAGAATTTTATCATCAAATATTAAGTGTACTTCTTTCACTCCTGTAACAGGTTCTACACTAATACCCATGCGTTGTAATGTTCGCATCATATTTCTGTTCATAATCCTACTCAATCTTCAACACCTCTTCTAACTTTAATAGCTAAACCAGATTTTAAAGTTCTCATTTCTTCTCCATTTAAAATAGCTCTACCTACAGCTATTAACTCTTTCTTTTCATTAACAATAATAACTTCTTCACCTGCTCTGAGATCTTCTGACACATCACGCACAAATTTAGCAAATACATTACGACCAGTCTTAATAAAAGGTACAGCCTCTTCTGATATTGTTACTACATTCTTTTTTGCTAAACCATTCTCTAAAAGTATTTTTGCACTATCTAAAGTAAGAGCAATATATCCATCACGTGCACGTACAGTTGCAATTAGTTTATTATTTAGATATATCCTTCTTGGTCTTCCTTGCTTTGAAAGTTCAATAGTTATGTTATCAGGAAATAACGTGTTGCCGACTCCTGCACCAAACTGATAATCTGCGATCCTCCTGATTTGTGCTAGTATTATGTTCAGAATCACCACCATATAAAGTATCTAAATAAGGTATATTTTACTTTAAAATATTAAATAGTGTGGTGTAAACTTTGCTTACGTGTGAAATTTGTGGTAAGCCTATCAAGGGTAAACCCTTCGTAATTATGATTGGAGGAGCAAAATTGACAGTTTGTAATGAATGTTCACGTTATGGTACACCAATAAAAATTACTAAACCATCACAACAAATTTCTACTTCTGCAAGATCTCGAACACCAATTGTTACTGCTAATAAGCCAACTAAAGTAGTTCAGAGTAAAATTAAAAACGAAATTTTTAATGAGGATGTAAAAGTTGTTGATGATTATGCATCATTAATTAAATCTGCTAGAGAAAGATTGGGATGGACTCAAGATTTTCTTGCTAGTCAATTAGGTGAAAAGGTATCCTTTATAAAAAAGATCGAAAGTGGTGCCATTGTTCCTAATATTCAGTTAGCAAAAAAACTAGAAAAAATTTTAGGCATTCCTCTTCTTGAAAAAATACCAACAACTGTTAATTTAAAACAAGAATCTGAACCTATGAATTTAACATTAGGTGATATAGCAAAACTTAAGACATCAAAGAACAAGTAAACATATGAGAGTATTAGTATTACGATTAGGGCATAGACCTGAGCGAGATAAAAGGGTTAGTACTCATTGTGCATTAGTAGCTAGAGCATTTGGTGCAGATGGTATTATATTTGATACTGTTGATGAGAATATAAGGAGTAAAGTTCTTGATGTGGTGAATAGATTTGGTGGCCCGTTCACAATTGAAATGGGAGTTTCTTGGAGAGATTTTATCAAAGAATGGATTAAAGAAGGCAATGAGATTATTCATCTTACTATGTATGGATTACCATTGAAATCAATTATAAATAAGATAAGAGAAAGTCATAAGAATAAATTAATTGTAATTGGATCTACAAAGGTACCAAGAGAAGTTTATGAGTTAGCGACGTATAATGTCTCAGTAACAAATCAACCTCACAGTGAAATAGCAGCACTTGCTGTTTTTCTTGATCACTTATTTCAAGGAGCTGAGCTGACTAAGACTTTTACTAATGCGAAAATAAAAGTAGTACCATCTGAACGTGGCAAAAAAGTTATCAATGTTAAATAATTTTCTATTTTATGTGCGTTAATCCTAGCGTTTAATTCTGTTCTATTATGAAAAATAAAGTATGAAGGAGAAAACTGTTTTCTGTAATTCTTTATGGGAATTTTTGAGATTAATAATATTTTTATGAAAATTTTAAAACACATGAAGTTAAATATTTTAATAAGAGATTATACTTGTTAAATAATGTCTAGGTCAGAAAATCAGGTACGGTTTGAGGTATACATATCAAAGTTAGCTAGAACATTTGTTGGTCCTGTGGCCGAGCCTGTAGTGCTAGCATTATCAGAGAGAAGAGAAACTACGGAGGAATGGCTAATAAAAAGAACTGGGCTTAAGCTTAGTGTAATAAGAAAAGTATTATATGAGCTCTTTGATGTGGGAATTGTTAAATATCGAAGAGAAAAGGAGCCAGATACTGGATGGTTTACTTATTATTGGAGTCTAGATTATGAAAATTTAGCTAATGTTATATTAAGAAGGAAAAAGTTAGTACTTGATAAGCTCAAGACTAGATTAGAATATGAAAAGCAAAATATGTTCTTTACATGCCCCAATCATCCAGAGAAACGATACACATTTGATGAAGCATATGATCGTAGTTTTAAATGTCCTGAATGCGATACAGTATTAGAAGCTCAAGACAATTCTGCTATTATTAAATTTATTGAGGATTTAATAGATAAAATTAATAAAGAAAGCCAACCTACAATAATTTCTATTGATGATCCATAGATTAGCTTAATGTAGCTTAGAAGCGATACACTTAAAATCTTGTTTGGTTCATTTTATTAGAGGGCCGGTCGTCTAGCCTGGTTAGGATGCCGCCCTTACGAGGCGGTGGTCGCCGGTTCAAGTCCGGCCCGGCCCACCACGTAAATATTTCAGAATAAACTTAAGATGTCTCGTGGTTCAAAATCAATTTTTATCTTTCTTATATTTTAAAGGGTTAATTTTAAAACAAAACACAATAAGAATATTAAGAAGCTAGTGAAAGTTAGATTCTGGTGAGAGATATGCCAGTAGAAATATTTAATGAAAATGAGTTCCTAGAAATTGCTAAAAGGGCTAAAGAATGTCGTGTAAAAAGAAGTAAAGATTCTGTTAAGTTAAAATTGCGCACATCATCAAAACTTTATACTTATAAGACAACACCAGAAAATGCAGAGAATCTGCTCAAAAAAATTACATGTCCTATCATAACATTATAACAATTTACTTTAAAATCAGCTTTGTTATCCATAGGGCTGTTAATCCCATCATTGATGGTATTGGAAGACCAGGAACTAATTCTTTACGTGTAAGTAAGTAGAGCGTTATTATTATACCAATTAATACACCAATTAATGTTGTAAGGTAAGCTATAAACGCTATTATTGATGCATTAGCTATCATAGCTGAGTAAAATAGCATGTCTCCGACACCGAATTCTACATACCCTAGAGTAAAAAACATGCCTCTTTGAAAACTTAATTTACTCATATCTTTTCTCACTTGAATATTACTAACATTTGCTTCATGTGGTGTGTTCTTTATAATTTTTTCAGTATTTTCTTGCAATTCTATTTCGTTTAATTTTATTATTATTTTCTTTAAAGGACCTTTTGTTACCGTAAAAATATCATAAAGTGATAACATTATAAGAATTAATGTTATTTGTATTTCTGTGAACATAGTACCAAATAAAGATCCTATAATGCTTGTAAGAACTGTTAATCCAGTTATATTCATGTTTATGTTTTTACTTACAAAGATCATATAAAGTAATGTTAATGAGAGGAGTATATCTATTAGTAATATGAGATTATCATTAATCCATGTAATTCTTAAAAATAATGATGATAGATGTATCTCTAGAGCTATAAATAGTGTTATGAATATTGAGCTAACGAAAAGGGCACGAATTATGGTGAATTTATTTTTCAATAAGAGTAAAAGTATTATGAACGATCCAATAAATGTGGATATCACTATAAATGTTGCTTCTCCTGCAGCTACTTGAACATTAGTGGTACCTGTAGCATTTCTTAATATATTTCCTACATTGGTAGATTGTAAACTTAATGTAAAAAGTAATGTTAAAATTGATAATGAAAATATTAGTAGTGTTATTTTTGGAAGCTGACTTAATATTAGTTTAAACTTTTGTTGTGTATCCATTGTTTGTGAGTTCGACATTAATACCATTCTCCTCTAGTTCTGATTTAAGAACAGCGGCCTTTTGTTTTTCGCCATGAACTAATAATACACGACTGGGGTTCATGTCTGTTATGAACGATTTAAGTTGTGGATGACCACAATGGCTTGAGAAATCTAACCATTCAACCATAGCTTCAACTTTTACATCTTTTTTGAGGTTTGGCATGAACCATAGACGTTCATCATAAAGTTTACGACCTGGTGTTCCCGGGATTTGATATGAAACTAAAACTACTAGATTCTTATTTGTCATTGCTATTTTATTCATATAGTATACTGCCGGACCACCTTTTAGCATGCCTGCAGGAGTTACTACAATATTTGGGTGTTCAACAATTCTTTTTCGTTGCCCGTTTGAGTTAATCCATATAGCTCTTTCTAGTGCTTTTTTAAGCAATGAATAATTTTTAAAGAATGATGGATATTGTAAGAATAATGATCCAACATCTTTAGCCATACCATCCAAATACGTTGTATATGGAATGTTATACTCTTCAAATACTGATAATATTTCTTGAGATCTACCTACTGAAAAAGCTGGTATAAGCACAAAACCTTTATTTTCTATTGTTGTTGAGACTATTTCTATTAATCTTTTTTCTACATCTTTTCTTGGTGGATGTTCAACTGTAGAATATGTGCTTTCACTAATTATAAGGTCATATCCTGGTTTTGGCATTTCTGCCGGTTTAAGAAGTTTAGTCTCCCATGTATTGAAATCTCCTGTATAGAGTATTCGTTTATCAGCTACTTCAACTTCTATCATTAGACTACCAGGTATGTGACCAGCATCATAAAATTTAACGTGAAAATCATCTATATCAACTGAATTACCAGCTATTACTGGTATTGCATGTTTAAACATTCTTTGTATTTCACGTTCTTCAAAAGGTATGTAAGATGTATTTAGATTTAAGAAATCATGCAATAGTATATCAGTTAATTCGAGTGTCATTACTGTAGCATAAAGTGGTGGTGCTTTTGCTGAGGCATAGAGCATTGGGAGAGCCCCTGAATGATCTAAATGCGCATGAGATAATATTATTGCTGAAAGATCCTTCGGTGATACATGTAAGGGAAATTGTGCTTCATCATTTGTAAGTATGCCATAATCTAAAAGTATTGCTCGTTCTTTATGTTTAATTAGTATTCCAGACCTACCTACTTCTCCTCCAGCACCAAGGACTTGTATTGTAACTTCCGACATGATATTTCACTCGTGTTTCATAATGCTATACTTAAGTTACATATTTATTTTTAGCTATAGTTCATAGTATGGGGTTGAAGAAAATATGAAAACTGAAGAACGCTTAACTGATAAACAAAAATTTACAGTAATACTTAAAGATAAAGTAAAAGAACCTATAGGAAAGAATAAGATATTTATAACAGGTTTTCATGGAATAGGAGCTGTAGGATACTTAACTACTAGATATATCGCCGACCAACCTGATTCAAAACATATAGGTTATATTGTTTTAGATAGATTACCATTAATCGTAAAAATGGGTGATGGAAGAATACAACTGCCATTTGAATTGTATGAAAGAAAAAATTTTATAATAATGGTAACTGAAGTAGCACCCGAACCAAAAGAAATACATACACTTACACGTGGCATTGCAGAATGGGTGGTAGCACAAGAATTTAAAGAAGCTGTGTTAATTGGAGGATTATCGGATAAGTATAAAGGTAACGATGAAGAGCTTTATCGTGTTGCTTATACAAGTGCATATGCACTAACAAGGAAGATTTTTGGTAAACCAATGGATGCTCGTCTCACAATTTTTGGGCCGTTAGCATCGTTACTCTCTTATTTTGAGCTTGCAAGTTTTCCAGCAATAACGCTTCTTCCGTACGCAAAGCAACTTGAACCTGATACTCGCGCAGCTATGATAGCATTAGATATTCTTAATAAATATTATGAAGCTGAAATCAATATTGAAACTATTAGAAAAGAAGTAGAAGAGATTGAAGCACGAATTGAAATGAGCTTAAAAGAAAGTGAACAAAAAATTAGTGAAGAGAAGAGCAGAGAGAAGTTTATGTTCTATATGTAAAACAATTATAATGCTCCGAGTATATCCTTAAGAATCTTTATAATAGATTCACCTTTATTAATATTAACTTGCACAATTTTTATTTCTTTTTTACTTAGGTAATTCTTGACGTTATCAAAAAGGAACTTATGACGCTTATCAGATATTAATATTGCTGTTTCAAGTTCGTTAAGAAATTTAAGTTTAGGAAGATTCTCCACAAAAATTTTAGAAAGCATTTTAGAACACGCAATTCCTTCATACTGCGATAATGGATATATCTCTGAGAGCTCTATAGGAGTGAAAATAAATGGTCCTCCCAGTACAGCTATACAAGTGGAATTTGCATATTTCGAATTGTTCACTAGTTGTATAATGTTTTTTATAATTGAAGACCTAATATAAGGTCTGGTTATTATCGGTGGTAATAGTATTATAAGTTTTGTGGGATGATCCGGTGAATAATTTGATATGATTCTTGAGACATGCCTATAGGTTTGAGGTCTAAGTGCTGTCATGTTATTATAAAAGAAGAGTCCATGAACTGTAGATTTTGTAACGGGATCACATTTTTCTAAATACTTATAAAATTTCACAAGAAGCTTCATAGCTTTAAATAAAGATGGATGTGCATGACTTCTTTCTTCACAAAGTTCCCAGAGAGTGCCTTCTATTATATGCTGTCTTACTCTCTTTATCTCTGATAAACTTACATAAAGATTATGCATCATTAAAAATCGACGTCTTTCATCTTTGTTCATAATTTTTAATTCTTCGATGGAAGTTTTTGAACATACAGGACAATTACAAGGTAATTCTTTTAGTTCATTTAATCTGAAAGTCCCTGAAGGTGTTATATATCTATCATCCTGAGCATAGAGAGCATAGGCTGCGGAGTCAAAAAGATCTACACCAACTGCAGCCATAAATGGAAAGAACATAGGATGCCCTGCTCCAAATAAGTGTAATGGGTATGCAGGACCAATAATATTTTTAGCAGTAATTACCATTGCTAATACAGTGCTAAACTTATAACCTTCCATTAAACCTGTTGGACTACCTACTGCATATATATCAAATCCATATTGGAGCATTGATTTTGCAGATAATGTTACTAGATCAAGGTATCTTCCACCTTGTATAGGACCAACCCAAAGTCTCTCACTATCTCTTATTTTAATACTTTCAGCTGCTCTACTTAATGTTATTTCTACACTCTTTTTTGCTTCATGCCAATTATCTTTTGGTCCAGTTGGTACATCAAGTATCACAGCAATATCACTATTGATCGATTTCTCATAATTTATGATCTCTTCAGGCGAGACCTCTACACTACCATAACGTAGGATTTGATAAGCTCCCGAATCAGTCATTATTGGACCATTAAAATTTAAATAATCATGAATATCTACAATTTTTCCTTTAAGATTTTTCCAAAGGAGATATGCATTAGTTATTACAGCATCAAAACCTATTTTAGAAATTTCTTGAGCAGAAATCTCTTGCTTGACTGGATTTAATACTGGTAAAAGTGCTGGTGTTTTAATATTTCCATGCCTAGTTTTAAGTAAACCTATTCGTCCGCAGAGACTTTTATCTAGTATTGTAAAATCCATATCCTCTCATATACTATTAACCACTAATTTCTGCAATATACTGATCATATATTGATTTTACTTTTTCTGCTATAGGACCCGCGCCCTCAATTACGCCTTGTTCTCCAACTTTTACACGTTCAGCAACAATTATTAATCGTGCACCTTCATCATATCTAACCATTCGTGGAAATACTTTTTCTAATCTTTCCGCTAATGCTCTCATATCGAATGGTTTTTCTTTAAGTATTATTTCCATAATACTAGACCCATTAAGCACAACAGCATGGTATTTATTACCATTGCTGGAGACCTCTGTAAGTATCATGTTTAATTTATCAGGATCTATAGCTGACAAGCGTCCTATGTATGTTTTTCCAAGTGATGTGTGTACTTCTATTATTCTTCCTATTAAACTATTAATCTCGTTCATAAATTTTCGTGTTCCAATTATAGACATACTAGCTCCCTACTCGAAAATATTAGCATCAATTAAAAATCTATCTATTTCTACAATGATATTGTAGGGAAAATTATACTTTAAATTAGATATTTATTAATATGTTTTAAGTGAAATGGTGGACCGGGCGGGATTTGAACCCGCGACCTCCCGCATGCCAAGCGGACATTCTCCCAGGCTGAACTACCGGCCCACTATTTTAGAGTTTTAAGGACTAAATAAGTCTAATTCCATTAATTTTTTTATTCTGCCAACTATATTGTCGTAATTTACTTGTGCGTCCAAAACCACAAGCAGCGCAATATCCTTTTGTTATATTATAAGCATGTCGTCCACATCTTCTACATCTTATATGTGTTGGTGTTTTATTATGTTTTCCCATTGACGGTGTTCCTCTCATTACTCATCACCTATGATGGTGAGATTAGGATAACATTATCTCCGCGTACAACTAATGTGCCTAACTTACGAGTATTTTTATTTTCGTCAATTTCTTCTGCATCAAGTAATATGAGATTCATGTGCATATCAAAGCTTTTTAGAATGCCGCGCACAAATCTACCACCTTTTAGTTTTACTAAAACTGTCTGGCCAATGCTCGCTTGTAGGAAGTCTTTAGATTGTGTTTCACCTATGTTTGGATTACGACTCACATAACCCACCTTCTACTACTAATGATGTTTCTCAGTTTCATATATAAATGTGTTTGTTATAAACTATGTGACTCATGAGCACACAAATTAGAAAACGTTTCCGTTTAAGCAAAAGTGATAGTAGAAAGCTTTCAGATAGATTGAAGTCTATGAATATCGAATTAGATTTATCAGATAAAAATGTTGAATATGTGGAATTAAAATCTGGTGAAATTATGTATTTAGTTGATGGAAAGCCCGAGTTGATAGAAATAAATAATAAAATAATACCATTTTTGACATCAAAAATAATACTCAGGTTGCCAAGATTATATGTAGATCAAGGTGCAGTTCCACACATAATAAATGGTGCAGATGTTATGGCACCTGGAATTACTAAAGTTATAGGGGAGCTTAAGGAGGGAGAATTAGCTATAGTGATTGATCAAAGTAATAATAAACCATTATCAGTTGTAGAAATAATGAGTAATTGGGGTGAATCATTTAAAGCGAAGCATGGAAAAGTTGCTAAAAATTTACATCATGTAAATGATAAATTATGGAAAACTGCATTAGAATTATTAAAATATTAGTGTACCTTAATAGCTTCAAGCATATTAGGTGCTATTGCTCTAATATTAAACATCTTTTCTATAGCATTCGCAAGTTGAACACTCTTTGAGTATTCTCCATGGTTTACTAATATTAATCTGGGCTTTTGTGGCATAGTTCTTATATAATTCAAAAGTTGCTTTCTATCGCTATGTCCTGAAAAACCTTCAACACTCTGTATATCCATCTTTATTGTGACTAGCCTTTCTACACCTTTCTCATCAGGTAACATAACTTCCCTAATACCATCTTTTAAACGTCTTCCAAGAGTGCCTGATACTTGATATGATGTGAATACAACAGTACTCTTCTCATCATTTGCCAAAAGACGTAAATATTCTAAGGCTGGTCCTCCTGTAAGCATACCTGATGGAGCTATTATTATACAAGGTGAACCCTCAACTATTTCTGAACGATCAATCTTCTCATGTAACATGTAAAAGTAATCAGATTTGAATGGTATTACTCCTTCTTTGAATACTTTATTTTTAATATCCCATGATAATTCATCTAAAAATGCTGTATGAAGTGCTGTACTTTCTAGTATCATACCTTCAACATAAATTGGGATTTTAGGTATTTTATTATTTTCAATTGCTTCATAAAGTGCGAGCATTACTTCTTGAGCACGCCCTACAGAGAGCATGGGCATTAAAACTTTACCACCGCGTTCTAAAGTATCTTTCACAATCTTTATGAGGGTTTCCTCAGTTTCTTCCACTGTTGGCATTACATCAGTTGGAGCACCATATGTAGATTCTATTATAAGTGTTTCAACCCGTTTAAAATTGTTAAATGCTTTATTAAGAAGTCTTGTATTAGCAAATTTGAAATCACCACTATATACTATATTATGTAACCCCTCACCTATATGTAAATGCACGCTACTTGAACCTAAAATATGACCTGCGTTATACAAAGTAAGTTTAATGTCAGGTGCAATATCTACAACTTCCTCATAATCTATTGTAATCACATGTTGCATCATAGTACGAACATCATTCATAGTATAAGGTAATGGACGCCCCTCTTTTAATGCCACATCAAGATAATCTTTTATAATCAAATATGTTAAGTGCAATGTGGGTTCTGTCATATAAACTGGACCACGATAACCATATTTGAAAAGATACGGCAATGCTGCTGTATGATCAAAATGTGCATGCGATATAACTATAGCATCTAAATCTTCAATATTTAAGCCATCAATATGAAATGCTGGATATTCATCATAAAGTGTTTTAGCACCAGGTTTTGCACCAGCATCTAATAAAACTTTACTGTTTGGTGTTTCTATAAGAATAGAGCTACGTCCTACTTCACCAAATCCCCCTAAAGGTACGATACGTATATATTCATCTTGATATAAGCGCATTCTATTTAAACGTTGTCCTATTTCCATGAGCGTTTTCACATGCTCTTTAGTAGATGATATTATATGTTCAGAAACAACTCTAAAAACATCCGACTTCATCGCAGGTGCTCTATGCGGTATAATTTTCCATCTAATTTCATTCATTAACATCCAAAGATTCATTCCTCCTCTGCCAATTAATTGTCCCAGTTTCAAAGCATATATGTGAACTTCTCCTCTAAGCTCGTCAAAATATATCTCCTGTAATCCTACATCTGAAGGAATATTTTTTAATAGAAATTCTTTAGCTTTTTCTACTGGTAACCTAATAGACTCAGCAGGTCTAATTATTACTTTCCTACGTGCCGCTTTAGCAATTTTTGCCGCTAACCCTTCTTCACCTGTTACAGCCTTTATGTTTTCTGTATAAAGTACTAGATATGGCCCTTCAAAGTCAACGCGTGTAATTTTAGCATCAGCTGGTACATTTTCAAGTAATGCACGTGCTATTCTAGATTGGATATCTGTAACCTGTAATCCCATAACCATCTTCCTCTATTGGATGAGCATTATATCACATACACTTCATGATAATATCCTAACTATTTCTTGATCATCTAAAAACCTATAACCTGAGGCATTAATTACTGCTACATCTATACCTGTTCCGCCAGTATATAAATCCCAACGTGTGGCAGATTTTACTGCTAAAGCAGCAATTTTTATACCTTCATCAATACTTATTCCTTCTCTATACTCTTTTTCAAGAACTCCTAAAGCTACTGGTGAGCCAGATCCACGTGCTACATAGTTCTTCTCATTTGTTACAGATCCAAAGAAATCAATTGAATATAATGAGGGGCCTGCTGAATCATATCCACCTACATTAACTTCAACAATGTAAGGCAGAAATCTTGACCCAAACAATACATTTGATGCAAGACTAGCTATTGCACTAATTGACATGGGACGCTTATTTCTAATTCTATAGAGTGATGCATTTGCTTTAAGTATATCCACTAATGCTTGCGCATCAGCAACAAGTCCCGCAATTGTAATTAATGCATGCGTGTCTATAGGTAGGATCTTTCTACCTATTTTATGAGCAACTATATGTCCTGCTGTAACTTTTCTATCAGCTGCTAGTACTACACCATCCTTACAGACAATTCCAACTGTAGTAGTTCCTGTTCTTAGTTTCATATCTTTGTAGCCAATATTTATCATTGACACTTAATCATACACCTCTAGAATACCCAGTATTAAAAGAAGATTCATTTATATAAGCTTTCCTATACTATATTAGAGATATAGGTGAACATTATGAAAAAAATAATCACGCTAATAGGACCGCGTATGGCTCATATAGGTGAAAAATTTGTGTTTAATGGACCAGTTAAAGAATGTTATAACTGTAAATTGTACCAAGCATGCACAGGTAATCCAAACTTGGAAATAGGACGTATTTATGAGATCTTAAATGTACGTGGCTTAAAACATAATTGCCTAATTAGTGAGGATGGTGTTATTACTGTAGAGGTAAGTGAAGCTCAGATTACTTTAATGGTACAAGCAAGATATGCAATAGAAGGATTAGTAATAACTTATCAACCTACAGTAATTGAACCACAACTTGTTGAATTATTCAAACCAGAGGGCTTAAAACCTGGTGATAAAATAAGAATAGTAAAAGTGTGGAAAGAAAAGCAAACATATAATAATGAAACATTTGTGAAAGTAACTGTAGAACGTATTCACGCTGATGCGTAAATTTTCTTGATCATTATTATTAAGCTGATTGTTGTGTTACTGCTTTATTATTAGTTGGTTGTTGGGTTGGAGGTTTTGTTTCTTCGGGTTTTTCTTCTTCAGGTTTTTCTTCAGCTGGTCTTTCCACAGGTTTTGGTAATTGTAATTCAAAGCTTACTAGATATTTTAATACTCTTACATCTGGAAGTAATTCTTTAATATCATCAGCTACACCTTTTAATGCATATTGTATGTTTTCAATGGTTAATATATCAGATGGTAGTTGAATCGTGACTTCATCATTTACTTTCTGTATTTGTATTTTATTTTTATCTAAACCTCGTATTCTTCTTGCTAATAAGGCGGTTATTTTATCTTCAAGTTTTTCAATCACTCCACGTACTGTGACTTCATAAATAATTGTTTTTCCGGCTAATGGATGATTAAAATCGATGACTGCTCTTCCACCACCTATGCTTAACACAATGCCTTCATCATTCTCAACAGTTACTATTGAACCAACCCTAATAGGTCCTCCTTCTTTTGGCAATTCTCGCACACTTACAACTTTTATCTTTTTTGGATCACGTTTACCAAAAGCTTTCTCAGGTGGTATTTCAATTACTTTTGTCTCATTCACATTCATTTTTTCAAGTTCTTCATCTAAACCTTTAAGTACCCAATTCTTACCTACCACAACTAGCATTGGTTCATAAATTCCATCAGACCTCACGAATTTTTCTTTTTTAGCCATATCTTCAAGAGTCAAGTCTAGGATTTCACCGGTTTCTTTTACACGTGCTACATAATCTATTAATATAAAGTCACCCTTGTTCAAGTCTAGCCCACCTAAACAAACGTTTAAAAAACCAGTATTTAACTATTGCTTGCTATTAATAAGAAGTAGTTAAATATTGTATTCAAACCTTACTTAATTATTATATTCTCTATCATAACATATACATAGAAAGGTTCTGATATCATTTGATCGCACAACTAAAAGTGTATCTCGAATAGGTATGAGGAACTAGATTAAAATGTTATGTTTTTATTTTGTTTGATATTTTAGCAGTAAAAGAGGTCTTATTATTAAAATAATAAAAATTTAAAGATTCGTTATATTTTATAAGGACAATTTATTGGTTGTTGTTTACATATAGCACATACAAGCTCATCATAAAGAATATTACAAATAACGCGACTCCTTAATATATCATCACATGCTTCTGCAAATAACATGGTCACATTTGTTGCCTCTATTTTATCTTTTTCACTAATTATATATTGTGTTATTTTTTCAGCCCACATAATAGCTTTCTCTGTTTTAGATAAACGTTCTGATAAGTATTTCATATGCCCTCTTATGCCTCTTACATAATTGCTTATAGCCTGTTGCTTGAGACCAAAAATATTAGCAACCTCTTTTTGTGTGAAATTATGATCTTTGATTAATTTATGAGCAACCATAGCTCTGAGTGTTGGACATATTACTTTAGCAGCAAATTCAAAATATGTAAGCATTTTTACCACCATATAAATGGTTTAACTGAGATTAATTCATTTCTCTATAATAATTCTCCATAGATTTTCACGAATTTGCTCAGCTAGTATTACTTTATGTCCTCGATTTTTAACAATTTCTTGAACCAATTTATATGATGGGGGATTATCTAAAATAACCTCTAACTTCTCTCCCTGAGAGAGTTTTTCTAATGCCTTGAGTACCAAAAATTGAGGATATGGACATGTATAACCTTTTACATCTAATACATAGTATCCTTGTTTCTCAACCCTAAACACTATAATTCACCTCTACTATTTTTTGTAGCTCGTCGTCATTATATCGTTCATAAAACTCTTTAAAACTTTCATTATTTTTCCTATTTTTAAGATAAATGCTTATTATTTTTTCAATATAAAACTTCACATAATCTGCTTTTATATTTCTCTTTATAAGACGGGCAAAGGATGATTTTTGTCCTAATGCTCCTCCTAAAAATAGGTTATAACCAGCTATTAGATTGTTACCGTCTCTTATATATACTCCTTGTAAACCTATATCTCCTATAGGGTGTTTTCCGCACGCATTAGGACAACCACTAATGTAAATTTTTATGCTGTCTGTTAATTCTTTAGAAAATTTGGATTCGATGTAATTAATTATCTCATTAAGTCTATCTTTTGGATCCTCTGGTGATTTACCACAAAAGCCTCCTGCACATGCTATTGCAGTATATCGTATAGGTGTGACGTTAATATTAAATCCTATTTCTTGAAGTCGTTTTATTACTGATTTTATATTATTTTCCTGAATACCTGAAAGTATAATATTTTGATGTGGTGTTAGTCTTAATTCTGGCCAGCCAAATTTTTCTGCAATATCCGTTAATGCTAGCATTTGTTTAATATTTAAACGTCCTCCTAAAAGTGGTACACAGATATACCATAAGTTTTCTTGCTTTTGAGGATTTATACCTATATGTTCTCCTCCACTAGTAGGTAATTGTTTATACTCATATCTTTCAAACTGAATACCCATTTTATCTTCAATCATAGACCTTATTTTTTCTACACCCCATAATTCAACTAACCATTTGAATCTAGCTTTAGCTTTGTTTTCACGCATTCCATAATCACGATATATTTCTACCATAGCTATTACAAACTCTACTACCATATCTGGATTAATCGCAATACCTAATGGTTTTGCTAATTTAGGTGGATAACCTAAGCCGTACTCAGCAGTTTCAAAATAGATAGGTTTATATAGATTTTCGGATTTGAGCATTTGTGTGCACGGGCAGTAGGGTGGTAGCATAGACCCAAGACCTCCGCTGAGGGAGGGGTACGTGCACACACAGGAAGTAGGGGGACTGAAGATGGTCGGCGTTCCCCACTGCATGGTGGGTGGGTACGTCGAGACAGGGGCGGAGCGGAAGACTCCCGATGAACTCGTGAGGGAGTTGCATGAAGTTGTGAAGCCCAAGCTCTACGCGTACGATAGGTATGCTGATGCGTACCTACGTACGCCTACGTAGAGCGAAACCCACCACCTATAAATGGTATAAATACAATTTTGTTATCTTTTTTTACTGCTACCATTCCTAAATCTTAAATTTCTGGGGACGCGCAATTTATTGCGCATCCTGCAATAGATATTTTAAATTTTCTTGGTAAATCTAGAAAATCCCTGTTACCTGTAAAAATCTTTTTATCTCTTTGATTATAGGATATGCATTAAATATTTCATACTTATCAATACCAGCTGCAGGGCATCCAACAATGTTTCTGACATCACCGTATCGTGCACCGGCATAACTTTGCCCACATTTATCAGTAGTAAACCCAAATTTATCTAAAATTTCAAATATTTCTAATGCCTTTTCTGGGTCAATCCAGTGTAGTTGTATATCCTGACGATCAGTAACTTCAGCATAACCTTTACCATATATTTCCGCTAATTTAGTTATAACTCTAAATTGTTCAGTTGTTAGAATACCATTGGGAATTGATATTCTTAAAAAATAATGAGAATCATAACCGTTTTCAGCTCCAAGGCTAAATTTATCTGCAAATTTTATAATATTAGCAATTTCAGTTATTTCAAGCACTCTTTCACCCCTTAATATAAAAGAGTATATCTATTTAAATACAACGGCGTTGTAATAATATTTCACTTTCCTTTAAAATCATTAATTAAAAATAGTGAGAAAATTAATGATTTTTATCTAATAATAGTTCTAAGTATGATTTCCTAATATTTTTTGTTACATCTAATCCTAAATCCTTTGCCAGATTAATTAATTCATTTTCTATCTCACTTACCCTTCTTATATCTGATACTTCTTTTTCGAGTTCTGCATAGTATCCAAGACCGTTAACATAATCAATTGATACAAAGGATTCGTTTATTTTATATGTTTCACGAATTTTTGTAATGTTAATAAATGTTTTAAATCCAAGATATTCTAATAGTTGTTTTGTTTTATTAAAATCATTTACGTTAATAGTTATTTCTGTGCGCGTTTTACTCATCTCACTTATTTTTGGTCCTTTATAAGTTAGTTGATACTTATTGTCTTCTTCTCTAAGCCTTAATGCTTCATCAGTTAATGAGAAGTCGCGTGAAGGATGTTGAAAATAAATATCATTTTGTTTAATAATAGAGACTAGAGTTCCTCTTCTCTTAATTATATTACGTAATTTTTCTATGTCATCAATCGGTATTTTTATTTCTACTTCTATCATTTTTATGCTTCACCTAAGAATATTTCTGGTTGTTGTGCTGCTTCAATTTTAATAAGCGTGTAAAAGCCTTTTCTTGCTGGTCCAGGGTTAACCATTAAACTTTTTCCTAAGTTATCTATACCTTTAGCCTCATGTATGTGGCCACAAATTACTAATTTTGGTTCATACGTTTCTATAAATGCACGTATGGTTTTACTTCCTGCATGAATACCTCTTGCAGTTAAATCAAGTCTTGTATTATATGGTGGTGTATGAGAGACTAAAATAAAATCTTTGGGTTGTTTAGCGGATCTGTAAGCTTTTTCAAGCAAAGAATCAAATTCTTCTTCTCCTAGTTCAAATGGTGTTGAGAATGGAGTTTCTACAGAGCCTCCCACACCTATGACTATAATGTTACCAATTTGTGCATATCGTCCATGTATATTCATCTCGTCTAACTCTTTAGCATCAAATGTATCTACATAATCACAATTACCCGGTACATAAAATACTTTTTTACTAACTGTTTTAAACATGTTCAAAATTCGTATTGCATTATCACCAGTACCAAAATCAGTTATATCTCCAGCTACTAAAACTGCATCTATTTTCTTTTTCTCAACAGCCTTTATTATTCTATTTACTGCATTTAAGTTTCCATGAATATCACTTACAGCTAATAACAACATAAAATTAACATCTTTTTTGTAACTAATAAAGTTTAATCACATATTATAATTAAGTATGAAGCATTCGTAGATTAATACAAAAATTAGTAGTAATTGTTAATTATTTTAAGTGCTGCTTCAATACCTGCTCCTACACGATCTATTATTTTCATATCTTTGAGTGATAGTTCTAATGCTGTGATTGTTTGAATTACATGGTTAACGTTTACTGTACCCATTATGCCTATTCTTAATCCAACATCTTTAATTGAACCTATCTCACCAGCTACAACAACTCCATATTTATTCTCCATAATTTTTCTTAATTGTTTTGTATCAACATTATTCCATTTTTTCGTTGCAATTACAGTTTTTGATCTAAATTCATTTTCCGGCATTATAGGTATGTTTAATGCTTCTAGTGCAGAATACATAGCAGTAGAAAGTATTTCATGGCGTTTCTGATAATTATCTAATCCTTCTTCAAGTATCATTGTGAGAGCTTCATCAAGGGCATAAAAAAGTGGAACAGCAGGTGTGTATGGTGTTTCTGAACGTTCATGAAATTTAAGATATGCTTCTAAATCAAAATAATACGTCCTTTTTTCTTTAATTTGTTTACTCTTTTCGAACGCTTTCTTGCTAACTGAAACAAATGATAATCCCGGTGGAGTTGCAATACACTTTTGACTTCCTGTTATATGCACATCAATATAAGCTCTATCAGTTGGTAACTTAACACCACCCAGTGCAGATATTGAATCTACTATGTAAAGAATATTTTTTTCATGAGCTAACAATCCAATTTTTTCAAAATCCCAAATAGATACTCCAGTTGATGTTTCATTAAAAACTAATGCTATGGCAGTAACATTTGGGGTTGTTTCTATAACACTTTTTATTTGCTCTACAGTTACACCTTTACCATGATCAACCCTTATTTTTATCGTCTCAGCTCCTGTTTTATCGACCGCTTCAGCAAGTCTTTCGCTAAACTCACCTAATATTGGCACAATAACCTTATCATTATGATTTAAAAAGTTGAAAGTTGCAAACTCTACACCTCCAGTCCCTGAAGCAGAAAGAACAAATACAATATTCTCAGTCTCATACACTTTTTTTAATTTTTCTTGTATATTATTATAAAGTTCATGAAATTCTTGTCCTCTATGATTAATAATAGGTTTTGACATAGCACGAAGAACACGAGAAGGAACATTTGTTGGTCCAGGTAACATTATCAATTTTTCTTTTAACATAAAATCACCAATTTTCAAAAATATGCTGAGATATTTATTTTAAACGCTAATTTAATATTCCATTTCCAAATAATATGAGGCAAGCAACAACCATCACTCCTTTCTTGCACTTGTAAAGAGGTAAAAACCCCTGAGACCTCGAGAACCATCGCCCTAAAGGACGATGAAGAGGTCAGAACTGAGTTCTCATTTAAATTAAGTTATTAATTATTTAAGCATTAAAGTCATAATTAGCTTTAACGATAAGGAATTGTAAAACTCGTCTTTTATAGAAAAACCCAAAATAAACTAAGTAATTAACTAGAGATTAAATTACAAAGAACTCGGCAAGAAAGCCCAAAACTTTAGTTCTGGGATGTGAATTGACGATAAACTTACAGTAAACTATAATTATAATGCTGCCATCTATCTCATCCTACCTTAAAAGTGAGAATCTTCCGGCTTTAGCAGTAAGGGAGTATATCAAATAGTACATATTAAAACGTTAACATTTATTTTCCACTTCTCTTTTTTTAAGTGTGGGGCCCGTAACTCAGCCAGGAAGAGTGTCGGGCTTTTAACCCGAAAGTCGCGGGTTCAAATCCCGCCGGGCCCGCTTATTGTCTTTTACATTTTCGTTAACATTTGTTTTGAATTGGTTTTATTAAGTATTGTTATTTTAAATTGTTAGAGATAAGTTGATATTTATTGGTTTAATTTAAGATATGTGCTAGGGTTAAAAGTTCCAAAATCTTATGCTGAGGAAGTAAGGAGATTATTGAAAGAAAGTGGATTAGTAGATAAATTGCATAATCCTATTCGTGAGTATGAGTATGTGATATTCCCATTAATGGTACAACCATCTGAGAATTTTATGAAAAATTTGTCTAAGTATGGTGTTGAGCTAGTTAATCGAGAATTTACTGAACGTGAAACGATTCCAAAAAGCCTTTATGATATATTAGAAAAGAGTCTCACTAGTGCTGAGTTAGCTCTTATACCAGGTTCTATTGATATAATAGGTGAGATTGCTTTATTAGAGATGCCTGATGAATTATGGTCTAAAGCAGAGTTAATTGGTCAAGCAGTAATGCGTATATACAAGAATGTTCGCGCAGTTTATGCTAAAAGATCTGTGCAAGGTATTTATAGGGTACGTGATCTTAAGCTTATTGCAGGAGAACCTATAACAGAGACTATACATAAGGAATATGGTGCTCTTTTTTATGTTGATATAACTAAAGCTTTTTTTGATCCTAGATTAAGCTGGGAACATAATAGGGTAGCTAATTTAGTACGTAAAGGGGAGATTGTCATTGATATGTTTTCTGGAGTAGGCCCTTTTTCAATACAGATTGCTCGTAAAGTGGATTGCAGGATATATGCGATAGACTTAAATCCAGATGCTTATAAGTATCTCGTTAAAAACATTGAACTGAACAGGGTGAGTTCTCGAGTAATACCAATTCATGGTGATTCCCGTTTAGTAATTCGAGAACATTTACTTAATACGGCTGATAGAGTAATAATGAATCATCCATCTCAGTCCCATGAGTTTATACCTTTTGCGTGTATGGCATTAAGATCTAATGGTATTATTCATTTTTATACTTTTCAAAATGAACCTGATCCTATTCAAAAAGCGATTAAATTATTCGATGAAAATGTTAACCAGTCTGGTTGTAATGTTAAAAAAATTGTTTATTCTCGGAAAATAAAATCTACTGCTCCTCATGAATATTTAGTAGTTATTGATGCTGAAGTATTAAAACTTACTTAATTGGTATAAATTTTTCTTCAACACCATTTTTCGTTATAACAACTAAATCGATGCCATCTCCAGAAAGCACATCTCTTTCGCATGCTAATTTTATACTTTTATAGGCTAAATTTTCTGCCTCTTCTCGCGACATATTTTCCTTATAAGATCCTTCTATCACGCTGATTGCAAGTTCAGCTCCAGTTCCAAGTGTAGCATATTTGTCTTCAATGAGTGATCCTAGTGGATCTAAAACATATATGTGAGGACCAGTAGCATCTACGCCACCAACTATGATTGAAGTATAATATGGGAAGAGTTTATTACTATAAAGTATGTTTGAAAGTAATTTTGCAGCTGCCTTTGTACTCGGCTCTCTCTTATTTGTGAGCTCATAGAGTTTTAGTTCAGCGCTTAATGTTTTCGAAATTGCTTGCATGTCTGCTATTATACCTGCAACACCGATAAAAATTTTATTAGTTATTTTAAAGATTTTTTTACCCCCTCTGCTCATTAAACTAGGCCCTAATGTAACTCGCTTCTCAGCAGCAATAATAACACCATCATTAAATGTTAAACCTACTACCGTTGCGCCTGTAATTTCTTCTTGCTGAGCCATGCTAACACCTAACATTTTAACACTTGAGAATATATAAACCTCTCTTAATACTCAAATTCACAGAGGTAATAAAATTATGAACCCTTTCGAACGTATGCCAGCGGTACCAGATCCAGATGAATTGATAGAAATTGCCCTAAGCAGAACTAATAAAGTAACGGTTCCATATATAAAAAATCGTGAAGCGTATACAAAAAAATTGTTAATTAAAAAACTTATAACAAGTTATGATTATGTAGAAAATAAATTAAAGGTTCTTAAAGAATGGTATAAGAATCTTGAACCTCTTGACATATTTTACGATGAATTATTAAACATTATAATTGGAAAAGAAACCTTCAGAAATTCTATCGAAAAGATCATTGGCATAATACCTACCATAAGGAAATTACGTAAATTCTATGTTTCTAGGATTAAAGCATCTAATAATCCCAGAGATGAGTGGTATGAAGCAGTTGGTAGGTTATCATCTATTATTAAGAGAAGAAAGATAGCATTTAAAACGCTTTCCGATGCACGTATTAGGCTTTCGTCATTACCATCATTAGATAGGCAATATCCACTCATAGTTGTTGGTGGACCACCAAATGTTGGAAAATCAAGCCTTGTTAATGCTATCTCTTCCGCAAAATCTAAGGTTGCGTCATACCCATTTACTACAAGACAGATTATATTAGGTCATTTAAAAACTAATTCCACAATTATTCAAGTGATGGATACTCCGGGACTTCTTGATAAACCTTTAGATAAAAGAAATCCAATTGAACTGCAAGCAATAACAGCATTAAAACATGCTACAACAATGATAATATTTATGCTAGATCCAAGTGAAACATGCGGTTATCCTATAGATTATCAACTGAATGTACTAAAAAGTGTTAAAGAATTATTTAAAACAGAGATTATTATTGTATTAAATAAAATTGATATATGCGAAAAGACAAAACTTGCTTATGTAGAAGATCAATTAAGAATGAATAATTATAATGACTTTATAGAAATCTCAATCAAATCAAATATAAACATTGATAAGTTAAGAAAGAGAATTATTATGAAATGCAAGTTTAATAAGTGAAGTTAATACCTTTAACTTCTATCACTGATGGTTTATTTAATTCACCATAAACTCTAAAATCACCACCTAAAATCTGCTTTGTAATATAAATACATGTGTAAGCATGCAAACTGAAACTACTTACCCTAATCTTAGAAACACCATCAGCTAAAACCATCCATGGTATTAATTGATCACCCATATGCACATCAACCGTAGCACCACTCCTTATCTCATTAATAAGTTTTAAAGCTGCTTCTTCACCGACTTTTTCAGCCGGTTTTCCTCGCTCTCCTAAAGCATCACTTCCCAATATTGCTCCACTACTTGTTTTAGTAAACAATACTATAAAAGAACCTGGTCCTAAAGCTTCATCAACACTATGTCCTGAGGAAATGATATTCATATTAACTTTTACATTTCCTAAATGTTCACGTAATATTTTTTCGGCTGAACGAGCTTGGCGTTCTGCTACATGAGATGGTAAACGAGCTGAAAGTGAGATACCAGTAATATCTTGAATAATCCCCTGATCTATTAACACTATTGGTTTAAGTTGTGATACGGGTGATGTAATTACATTAACAATACCGCCACCTTTAGGGTAAAATCCATGTCTTATCACTTGCATCTCTACATTAAATCCCATTCTAGAAAGTATTGGAAATAAAACCTTTTCAAGATAAACTACAGGCGGAGATAATGGCACAGCAGTACCACCTTTAATTGTAACATGAATCTGAGTTTTAGCAAACGCTAAAACTGGAAGTAATGCTTGAAGAACAAGACTTACAGAACCAGCTGTGCCCACGTCAAATACAAAATTACCTGAAGTTATGTCTCCAGGTATGAATTTAATTTTCGTGGAGCCAACTTCAAGACCTTCTACATGAGCATTAACTAGCGAAGCAACCGCTTTAACAGCAGTAAGATGTTGAGGTCTTAACCCCGGCGGATCTCGCTTCATTCTTATATTAACTATTTCAATAGGCTTTCTTGCTAATGCTGCCAATCCAACAGCTACTCTTAATATTTGACCACCCCCTTCTCCATAAGATCCGTCAATTGTAATCATATAATCACCCTATAATTTTCTAATTTTTAAAATATCTCCTACATTAAGTTTAAGAAGAGATGCGGCATTACCCTGATTTACTGCCAATTCTAAATGATCAAAACTATTTACTACAAATATTAACAAATTATGCTCAGAATAACCATAACTTTCCACTAATTGTACGTTATATTTATGATCACCTATTTCCACTAAAAACTTATCACCACTATGCCACCCAAATCTTGAAAGAAAATCTGTATCTATATCAAGTGTTACATTACCAAATGAATCAATATAAATCACATGTGATTCTATATAATTTTCACTTATGCTCGGTTTTGGTAACTCAACTTTTATATATCTAGTAGTCTCTGGTCCCATTTCATCAGGCTGTACTCCTAAAGATAAGTAGGCTGCAACAGGAGCAAAAATATCTCTACCATGGAATGTTCTAGAAATATGAGGTAACAAATATGACTTATTAGTAATCCTATAAACAGATATTATACCATTATCATTAGCTGCTGGATAAAGCAAACCATTATCAGGACCAATAAAAAATCCTCGCTTCGTCTTAAAAATTAACTCACTTCTACTAGTTCCTACTCCTGGATCTACAATTCCAACAGTAATAAAATTATCAGGTAAATATTTTGAAACCGAACGTAATAAAAATGCACCAACAATTATATTATGAGCAGGGACACTATGAGTTATATCAATAATTTTTGCTTCAGGATTTATTGAATATATGACTGCTTTCATTTCTCCAACATATGGACTATCAACTCCAAAATCCGTAAGCAAAGCAATAACTCGCAAGATATTCACAAAGTTTTTAGTAGCAAATGTATTTAAAAACTTATCTTTGATAGTATTAAAAACTATTTTTTAGAATAGAGCCAGCATGCTGTGTAATGATTCTGTTCTACTTCTATGAGTGGTGGTTCCTCCTTCCTACAAATATCCATCACAAAAGGACACCTCGGATGAAAACGACAACCAGGCGGAATAGCTGCAGCACTAGGTATTTCGCCTTTTATAGGTACCTCTCGTACTTTTACTCTATTTATAGGATCTGGTTCTGGAATGGATGCTATTAATGCTTGTGTATATGGATGTAACGGAGATTCTATAATCCGTGTTGCGGGACCAATTTCTACTATTTTTCCTAAATACATTACTGATATTCTATTCGATATATAACGAGCAACAGCAAGATCATGCGTAATAAATAAATAAGTTAAACCATACTTCTCTTTTAAACTGTTCATAAGTTCTAATATTTCAGCTCTTATCGATACATCAAGCATTGAAACCGGTTCATCAGCAACAACAAATTTGGGTCTAAGTATTAATGCTCTTGCTATTGCTACTCTTTGTCTTTGACCACCACTCAATTGATGCGGATATCTCCATAAAAATTCTTCAGGAGGCACTAATTTTACTTCCTCTAAAGCTTTAGCCGTTAATTCCTCTCTCTCCTTAGGATTATGTAATCCTAATGAATTACTATGAACTATAAGTGGTTCCTGAAGTATATCTGAGATTGTAAATCTAGGGTTCAGAGATGCATAAGGATCTTGAAATATAATTTGTGCTTCTCTCCTAAATTTTTTAAGCTCATCCTTAGACAATCGAGTAATATCTCTACCATTAAATCTAATAGTTCCTCCTGTAGGATCTAATAACTTAACTAGTAATCGCCCAGTTGTAGTTTTTCCACATCCGGACTCGCCAACCAATGAAAATGTTTCTCCTTTTTCAATGTTGAAGGTTATATCATCTACAGCTCTTACATACCTTTGTGGTTCACCAGTTAATGTCCCTATTAAACCTCTTCTCAGTGGAAACCACTTTCTAAGGTTTTTAACTTCAACAGTTGCTGATACAGACTTTAATTCAACCATTTTTAAGCCTCCTTTTATTTACCCCCATAGAGCCAGCATGCTGTGTAATGATTCTGTTCTACTTCTATGAGTGGTGGTTCCTCCTTCCTACAAATATCCATCACAAAAGGACACCTCGGATGAAAACGACAACCAGGCGGAGGAGTACGTAAATCCGGTGGTGAACCAGGAATAAACTCAAGCTTTTTAATATCACCTCTGAGTTTAGGTATGCTACCTAATAATTTCTTAGTGTATGGATGTAACGGATTATAAAATATATTTTCTGAAGAACCAATCTCAACAATTTTTCCAGCATACATTATTGCAGTTTTATGGGCTATTTCAGCTATGAGACTTAAATCATGCGTAATAAACATTAATGAAAGATTTAGTTTTGCTTGCAACTCTTTTAGCAGATTCATGATTTGAGCTTGAACTACTACATCTAATGCTGTTGTCGGTTCATCAGCAATTAATAATGGTGGATTTAACATTAAAGCCATTGCTATTGCAACTCTTTGCTTCATTCCTCCACTAAGTTCATGCGGATATCTCTTAATTATCTCAGGATTTAAACCAACTAATTTAAGTTTCTCCTCAGCTATACTAATTGCATCATGCTTATTCATTCCTTGATGATAAATTAAAGGTTCTATTAATTGGTATCCTATATTATAAACGGGATTCAAAGAATTCATTGAACCTTGAAATACCATTGATATACCTTTCCAACGTACTTTACTATTAAGTTCATTCTCACTCATTTTAATTATATCCATATCTTGGAAAATAATCTTCCCATCAACTATCTTTCCCGGAGGAGGTACTAATCTTATTATTGATTGGGCAAGAGTGCTTTTTCCACAACCAGATTCACCTGCAACACCTAATGCTTCACCTTTTTCTAATGAAAAACTTACGTTATCAACTGCCTTATTGATTCCTTTTGTAGTGTAATAATATGTTTTCAAATTTTTCACTTCTAATAGGGGCATATTCTCACCTTCATCCTTATAATCTTTTTAATCGTGGATTAAGTATCTCATCTATGGCATGACCAATAAATACGAAACTTAATGAGATTAACGCTATCAAAAGTCCTGGTGGTATCCACCACCACCACATGCTACTACCTAATGCATCATAAACCTCTGCATCATGTAATATTGATCCCCATGTTGGAAGTGTGGGATCACCTAATCCTAAGAAACTAAGGCTTGCTTCTGTAAGGATTGCATCTGGTACACCTAAAGCTAAGTTTGCAAATGCGTAAGGAGTTAAATGGGGCGTAATATGCTTAAGTATAATTCTTGAATTACTGGCTCCTACCGCTTTTGCTGCTTCAACAAATTGAACCTCTTTAAGTTGTAGAGCTACGCTTCTTCCAACTCGTGCTATTCCCATCCATCCAAATGCTGCTATTAGAAATACTATATTCCATATACTGGGTTTAAAGACCAAAGCTATCATGATCAAAATTGGTAACTTTGGTATAGCAATAAGTATATCCACAATTCTCATCATTATTTCATCTATTCTACCACCAATATATCCACTCACGACACCATATAGAATACCTATTACAACAGTTATTACAGAAGTTAATATGCCAATCATTAATGCTATAGGAACACCCCATATTATTCCATAAAACAGATCCCTATGTAGCGTATCAGTACCTAAAAGACCATACGACTTACCACCAATTAACAAATTCATTATTTTAACTTTAAAATTAGGATCAGGAACAATACCTGAAGATTCAGCTGAAAAATCTAAAAATGTAATAATTATACGATATTTCCCTTTAAGCACAGGAGCATTACTCTCACCTATTTGACTCCCCTCACCCATAATAACAGTTAATGCTCTAAGATTCTCACTCTTTATTATTTTATTATATTTAGCCTGAAGCCATGTCGATAATTGTTGATTTATAGCAAGATCATTGAATAAATATAATTGCAGAGTTACATTTTGCACTTCCCTTGTAGTATTACCTTGTGGAAAAACTTTTTGTTCAACCAGTGGCACTATTATATTATCCGGACGTACAACATAGATTGAATAAAGATGTACAGTTGTACTTATTGAATATGTAAAAGAAACCTTAAGAACAGTTGAAGCTGGATCAGGATAATCATCATATGGATAATCAAACTCTAATGAAGCATTAATAGCAGGATAAGTAATCCCACCATAACGCCATGTAGCATTAACAACACTAAAACTTGTAATATTCTCAGGCGGTGGTAAACTTTTACCAGTTAGCATACCAGCCCAAACAGGAGGCACACTTTGAGGCTTATTCTGCCAATACTCAGTAAGCCTCCAATAATATGGATTTATAGGAGCTATTATAGGAGAAAGTATGGCTATTATAATAAAAATTGAAAGCAAAACAAGACCAACCATTCCTATTTTCTGTTTCTTATATTGATACCAAAAATCTCTTAACCTCTCAATTAATAAAGTTCGCTTTTTTGGAATTAAAACTGTTTTAGATGTCATTCCTTCTAACCTACCTTAACTCTTGGATCAAATATACCATATAATAAATCAGCTATAAAGTTAGCTAAAACTAAAAGTATAGTACTAATATAAAATAACGCCATTACAACTGGTATATCACCATTCAATATTGCATACCAATATAGTGTTCCCATACCATTCCAGTTAAATACCGCTTCAGTTATTATCGCACCACCAAAAACACTCGCCAATGCTAAAGCTACTAAAGTTATAATTGGTGGTGCAGCATTTTTCAGAGCATGACCATACAAAACTCTCCTATCCGGTAAACCCTTAGCTTTAGCAGTCACAATATAATCTTCTGTGAATATATTAATAAGGAGATTTCGCGTTTGTAATGCCCAACCACCATAACTAACCAATACAAGAGCTGATACCGGAAGAATCAAATGCCACAATACATCTACTACATATAAAAATGGATCTCTAGGAGCAGGTTGTGAAGTAGTACCACCCGTCGGGAATCCAAAACCAGTATAGTATTTAAGAAGATACCCAAATACATAAATAAGAAACATACCAACCCACCAAGCAGCAAAACTCCAACCCACAAGACCAGACACTATCACACTCTTATCCATTAAACTTCCAGGTTTAATTGCCACCCTTACACCCAAAAATACACCTATTAAGATAGTAACTATTGTTGCAGTTCCAAAAAGTAGTAACGTATTAGGTAAACGTTGCAATATTAAAGTCATTATATCATTAGTATCACCCTCCTGATACCATGAAGTGCCAAAATTAAATGTAAATACTCGCCAAGTAAAGCTTACTAATCTATCCAATAGAGGGGCATCAAGCCCTAATGCATGAATTCTTGCAGTCGTGTTACCCTCGATCCATTTAGATATTAAATTAGGATCACACCCACCGTGCCTACATCCCTGAGTTATAGCCGCAGACACCTCTTGCCTAGTTTGAGTTATTACCTGATTTGCAAAAACCACATCAAAAAGTAAGAATGTTATAGCCACTACTGCAAGAATAACTATTAGCGAGTTTATTGACCGTAAAACAACATATCGCTTATAACCCATTATCTCTCTTATCATTTTACGTTTATCATCTATAAAAACCTTTCCACGAAATTCAGAAATTACCAAAAGATTATAATTGTTAGTAAAACAATAAAAATAAAAAAAGAAATTATTTTATTTTTACTTCCTTCTCAATACCACTATAGCAGCTATTGCTACTATTAATACAACAATGGCTCCACCTATTACTGCTAGATTTGGACCAGGCGCTGTAACTGGTATGGTTGTTGTTGGAGGTGTTGTAGTTACCGGTGATGTCGTAGTTGTTGGAGGCGTTGTAGTTACTGGAGGTGTTGTAGTTGGAGGTGTTGTAGTTACCGGTGGTGTCGTAGTTGGAGTTGGTGAACCTGGTATTAATGAAAATGATGCTGATGCTGTTACTGGCACTCCATATTGTGATCCAAGTACATAAACTCTTACCACATATGTACCAGGTGATAATTTAGCAAGATCAGATGGATTGATGGTGACTGTAAAACCAGTAGCTGATGGTGTAGCAGTTCCATTTAATACTGGAACATTAGCGCTTGAATAAACATAGTAATAAACTTGTGCATCTGTTGAAAGTTTTCCTTCTATAGTAACAGGAATACTAATTGTTAGAGGAACTCCAGTAAATGCTACAGGTGGAACTTTAACTGTTACTTCAGGTTTGGGTATTTTTACCCATTGACTCCATCTATCAGGTCCGTATGGATAATTCTCGAATGCGACAGCATGAATGTAGTTTGATGTTGGATTATATTCGACTATCTTAAATGGACCATTGCTTATAAAGGCATGATTATATTGATTTATGAAATTAATTGCTCGCTGGTAATATCCAGCTGCCTCTGATGGTGATATGTATCCAGCTAAGGCTTTAGGCACAAAACCACTATTTAACATGTCTGTTAATGCTTGTTTAATTAATGCGGCGTGTGATGCTGTTATGAAGTTTAACCATGCTACACCAGCTGCATTAGCATCAGTTTGTGAAAATCTAGCCTTGTTATAATCTACTACTACTTTTTCCATTGCTGCATATAAGTACCATGGTGTACTTGTAAACGGATCATAGAAATCAAGTATCATAGAATCATCTGGGTACCAATAATTGCCATAAATCGCTATTGCAGTACTATTAATTACTTTAACACCTTTGAATAAAGGAATCATATATCCAGCTACTGATGTATAATATGAGTCAGATGGTGTTGTTCCACTAGCCCATTGGAATAATATGTAAAGTTGATATAAAATATCATTCATTGTCATTGGCGATCCATCCTGCCATCCTCCTCTAAAATCAAAATTGTAAATAATTTCAACCTTTGATTTCACTCCACTACCAACTGGTTGCCATGATTTAGTAGTTGTATTCCATAAAATAGCATCTGAAGGAACTGGAATTGTTGGAGCTTGAGGATTAGACCGTATAGTATATGATCTCACTCGCCAAGGTATAAAAATTCCTGTATGTGGGTCTGGCCAGTCACCTGGATCTGCTACAGTCCATCTTAGTACTCCTGAATAAAGATCCTGAAAACCTCCTATTGGGTTCAGAGCGCCTTGAAAGAGGTATTTAACACCTGCTCTTAATACTGTTGAATTACCATATTGTGCATTCATGAAGGTCCATCTATTAGGCAAGCCTACACCAAAGTCCATAATTGCACCATTTAAACCTTTATGAAATGCATAATATTCTATACCAGAACCTATAAACACTCTAACAGATTCTTCAATACCCAGTAAGTTTTCTTGAATAAATAATTTATTCCTTTCTTGTAATGATGTGAAGTTTGCTGCGAGAAGTTTATTACCTATATCATCAAGTGTTTTGTTAGCATAATTCCACCAACCTGCTTCTTGAAATCCAGGCATATAACCAAAGAATGGTGCATACGATTGTACTGGAGCTACATCATTGTATTTAGTAAATGCTAACGCTTGCCAACCTTCTGTATATATATGCCATTGTAACTCCTTAGGATCACTACCATAAATTACATCGAATGCTTTAAATAAATCACCATAAATTGGTTCAACATTTAATCCAAACTTTTGTAATTCATTCTGGAACCAAATACCAAAATTGTATCTGACAGGATCATCAGTTCTAATGAAGAATTTAACAGTTATCGGTTCTCCCTTATAATACCATTTACCTCCCTGCTGAACAGCACCATGAGCAGTTAAAACAGCTCCCATTAATTTAAATGCGTATGCCTCATCAAAATGAATATTTAATTGATCCAGGTATGGTGCAATGTATATATAATCTGGGCTTGATACTTCAACTGAGGAGATCATCGGTAATCCTCCGCCTGCTAATATACCTTGTACAAAGTAGTTTCTGTCTATTAAGAAGTTAGTTGCATATCTGAATTCTCTGTATTCAAATGGGTTAAATTTTCCTGTTACGTTCATGGGCACTGGATTATAGAGGAAGCTATAATATCCACCATTTGGATTTGGTAGGAGTTGTATGTTTGGATTGTTTTGGTATTGTAGAACTAAGTTTGGTAGTACTCTAAAACCGTGAAAGTAAATATCTCCAGCGGCTACTTTTGTGAGGGCAAGTGAATCATCTCTGATTCCTGAGAGTATATATTCTCGTGAAACTGGTCCAGTTTGTGTTTGTGCTAAAGCTTTTGGTGATGCTGATATGACTATTGCGGTTATTAATACAATCGTTAGTATTGTTATTGATAATTTTTTAAGATTTTTGGTTATATTCATTGTAGAACCCTCATTCTATTATTATATTTAGTGACATAAATATTTTTCGTGTAGTTATGAAGAACGTGGGATTAATTTTAATCGTGCCATTTCATATGTGCATTGCTCTATGATTTTATATGTAATCGCTTGATTATTGGGTAGGTGTTTGGATGAAGATTGAATTAGTGTGTCTTAGTTATGTATTATTTGGTTATTTTCTTTCGGATTTGTTTTATTGTTATGTGGGTTTCTTTATGATTTATTTGAGTTACTTTTGTGTTTAAGAAGTATTGTTATTTTTGTGGTTGTATTCTATTGATGATTCAATTATTATGTTAATGTAACTTTTAGCGAGGATGATTATTCCTGCTAAAAGTATTATTGAGCCAGGTAGGCTTAATAGTAGCCATGGTTTTTGATATCCAGATATGATGTATTTGTATGTTATGTTTTGTGTGTTATTTATTAATGATATGATTGGTGTTCCTTTAATGGTTATTGGATTTATGTTATTAAATAATGTTAATGTTGTTGTATTTCTTTGGTTATTATATATGAATTCGAGTGTTATGTTTATTGGCTTGTTTGTATTAGTTATGAGTATGAGTGTTGAGTTTTTTGGTATAAAGTATGATGGGGAGTTGGGTGGATTGATTATTGTGTAAGTGGTGCCTGAATTTTCGAGTGTTTTTGTTATAGGTATTGTTGAGATCATTGTTAGAATTAGACCTATGAGTGCTACTATGAGACCTAGCATGAATTGTCTGTTCTTAAAGAATTTAGTTATAGGTACTTTGTATTCTATTAATATCACCTAACTACTTATAGTTAGATTGTGATATATTCTTTAATTAAATGCTTTTTAATCAGATGGGTATGAAAGTGAGGGATTTAGTTAATAAGTTATTAGAGTAAAGTTTATAAAAAGGATTTTAATAGTATTGTAAGCTATTTGGAGGTGTATATTAACGAAAGGTGAGAAAGAGAAATTTGATGTGTTGAGTCATGAGTATGTACCTCGTCATATTCTTATTCCTAGAGAGGAGGCTAAGAAATTATTAAAGGAGTGGAGAATTAAGGGTATTCAGTTACCTTGGATTAGGGCTTCTGATCCTGTGGCTAGGGCTCTTGGTGCTAGACCGGGAGATTTAGTTAAGATAATTAGGAAGAGTGAGGTATCTGGTATAACGGTCGTGTATAGATATGTGGTACCAGGGTGAAATGTTATGTCGCATGTGAAGCAAGATTCAACATTGCGTGACGAGATGTGGGTATTGGTAGACAGTTTTATTAAGGAACAGGGGTTAGTGCGTCTCCATTTAGATTCTTATAATAGATTCATTGATTTTGGTTTGCAGCAAATTATTGATGAAATGGGTAGGATAGAATCTAGTATACCTGGTTGTTATATTGAGCTGGGTGCTATTAGAGTTGAGGAACCCTCTATAAAAGAGGCTAAGGGGTATACTATTAGGGCAACTCCAATTGATGCTAAACTTCGAGGTTTTACTTATGCGGCTCCTATTAAACTTGAAATGACGCTTTATATTGATAATGTACCTAGGTCGACTAGAAAGGATGTAGTTATTGGTATGATGCCTATAATGGTGAAATCTAACAGGTGTGTTCTAAGTAAGATGAGTAGAGAGGAGCAGATTAGGTATGGGATGGATCCTGATGATCCTGGAGGTTATTTCATTATTAATGGTGCTGAGCGTGTAATTGTTGCTCAAGAGGATCTTGCTGTTAATAGGATACTTGTGGATGTTGCGCCTTCCGGATCTGGAGCAACACATATTGCAAAAGTTTTCTCATCTACGCCTGGTCAAAAAGTACCAGTTTCTCTTGAGAGAAGAAAGAATGGTGCTCTGTATGTTGGTTTTCCTGCACTTCCAGTTAAGATTCCTTTTGTAATAATGATGCGTGCTCTTGGAATGAAGACTGATGCAGAAATAGCTGAGGCTGTTTCTACTGATGTGACGATTCAAAATGAATTGGGAGTTTCATTTGAAGAGGCTGCTGATATTAGGACTGTTGAAGAAGCTATTGATTATATTGGGAGTAGATTGGCTCATGGCAAACCTGCTGAAAGACGAAGAGAGTTTGCTTTAACAGTTATTGATAAAAACTTTCTTGTTCATTTAGGAACTAGACCTGAAGATAGGAAGGTTAAAGCGTTATATTTGGGTCAGATGGCTCGTAGGCTTTTAGAGGTTAGTCTTGGTATGAGGGAAATTGATGATAAAGATCATTATAAGAATAAACGTTTAAAGCTTGCTGGTGATTTGCTAGGTATATTGTTTAGAAGTATTTTTAGGAATTTTCAGAGAGATGTGAAATATCAGCTTGAGAAGATGCTTAGTCGTAGAAGGGATATGGATATTGATGTAGCAAATTTAGTAAGGCCTAATCTTATTACTGAAAAGTTGGAGCACTATCTTGCAACAGGTAATTGGGTTGGTGGTAAAACTGGTGTGAGTCAACTTTTAGATCGAACTAATTATTTATCTACTCTTAGTCATTTAAGAAGAATTGTTTCGCCATTAAGTAGGAGTCAACCACACTATGAAGCTAGAGATTTGCATCCTACACAATGGGGTAGGATTTGCCCTGTAGAAACGCCTGAAGGTCCTAATTGTGGTCTAGTAAAGAACTTGTCACTGCTTGCTTTAGTTACTAAGGGTGAAGCAACTAATATTATGAAACAAACTATTTATGAATTGCTTGACGTAAAACCTTTACGTAAGGCTCCTAAAGAGTGGGCTGAAGTTTATCTTGATGATGTTTTGATTGGTAGACATCCAAAACCTGAAGAGCTCGTTTCACAAATTAGAAAATTAAGGCGTAGAGTTGAAATAAGTTATGAAGTTAATGTTGCATTAGTTGATGGACCGTTAGGTCGTGAGGTGCATATTAATACTGATGCTAACAGAATAATTAGACCGCTTATAGTGGTAGAGAATGGAGAACCTAAATTAACAAAAGAGTTGCTAGAAAAGGTAAGAAATGGAGAAATTACATGGTCAGATTTAATCTCCATGGGTGTAATAGAGTATTTAGATGCCGAAGAGGAGGAAAATGCATATATAGCTATATGGCCTGAAGAAGTTACTAAAGAGCATACACATTTAGAAATATCACCTGCGGCACTTTTTGGAGTTGTCGGTTCAATAATTCCATTTTCTGATCACAATCATTCACCAAGAAATACATTTGAGGCTGCAATGGGTAAGCAGGCATTAGGTTTTGCTGTAGCTAATTATTCAAAAAGAGTTGATACGAGAGGGCACTTATTACATTATCCACAGCGACCGCTTGTAACTACTAAGGCTATAGAAAGTATTGGTTTAAGTAAGAGACCTTTTGGACAGAATATGGTTGTTGCAGTAATATCTTATACTGGTTATAATATTCAAGATGCGGTCATAATAAATAAGTCTGCAATTGATAGAGGATTAGGACGATCTACATTCTTCAGATTATATGAAGCGGAGGAGATGCGATACCCTGGTGGTATTAGTGATAAGATAGAGATACCTCAACCAAATGTAAAGGATTATAGGGTTCCTGAAAGTTATTCAAAACTTGAACCAGATGGTGTAATAACACCTGAAATTGAAGTAAGGGGTGGCGAAGTGCTTATTGGAAGAACAAGTCCACCAAGGTTTATGGAGGAATATGAACAGAGAGGTGCTTTGGGTGGGCCAATAAGGAGAGATACTTCAATAGCATTGAGACATGGAGAGAAGGGCATTGTTGATGCTGTAATATTCACTAATACGGTTGATGGCAATCCACTTATACGTGTGAGAGTAAGAGATTTACGAATACCGGAGCTTGGCGATAAGTTTGCATCTAGACATGGGCAGAAAGGTGTTATTGGAATGCTGTTATCTCAAGAAGATATGCCATTTACTGAAGATGGTATAGTTCCAGATCTGATAATAAATCCGCATGCAATACCATCAAGAATGACTATTGGACAGTTGCTTGAATCGTTGGCTGGTAAGGTAGCCGCTCTTAAAGGTAATATTGAAGATGGGACTCCATTCCAAGAGAATGTTGAAGAGAGACTTAGGAAGGAATTGCTTGCTTTAGGATTTGAGCCCAGAGGTAAAGAAGTTATGTATAATGGTTTAACTGGTGAAAAGTTTGAAGCAGAGATTTTCATAGGCATTGTTTATTATCAGAAACTTCATCATATGGTTAGTGATAAGATGCATGCTCGTGCACGTGGACCTGTACAGATGCTTACACACCAACCGACTGAGGGTAGAGCTAAAGAGGGTGGACTTAGATTAGGTGAGATGGAAAGAGATTGCCTTATAGCTCATGGTGCTGCAGCCACATTAAAGGATAGACTTATGGACATGTCTGATAAAACTACTATTTATGTATGCAGGAATTGTGGTTCGATGGGTTATTATGATTGGAAGAAAGGGGAATATGTTTGTCCTGTTTGTGGTCCAAAGGCTGATATAGTGCCTGTTGAAATTTCTTATGCATTTAAGCTCTTACTTCAGGAATTGATGAGTATGATGGTAAATCCACGTTTAGAGGTTGTTGAAAAATATCAGAAGGGGGTGTAATAATGCTAGAGGAATCTAAAAAGTATGTAATAAAAAGTATAAAATTTGGTTTAATGTCGCCTGATTTTGTAAGGAAGATATCTGTTGTGAGTCTTACTATACCTGATACTTATGATGAGGATGGTACACCAATACCTTTTGGATTGATGGATAAGCGTCTCGGTACATTAGAGCCTGGTCAGCGATGTGAAACTTGTGGTGGATTGCCTGGTCAATGTCCAGGACATTTTGGAGATATTGAGTTAGCTCAACCAGTCATTCATGTAGGTTTTGTAAAGAATATATATGTAGCGTTGCAAGCTACCTGTAGAGAATGTGGGCGTCTTACACTTGATCCGCAACGTTTTAAGAAATATTTAACATTACTTGATAAGTATAAGAAAAGTGGTAATATAATTTTTCAACAGGCTCTAATTAATAGGGCATCCAAATTAGCAATGAAAACTACAGAATGTCCTTATTGTGGATCTAAAAAATATAAAATACGTTTGGAACGTCCTACTTCATTTTATGAGGAGATTGAAGAGAATGGTCAGAAAACTTTAAAACCTTTATCGTCAAAAGATATTAGGTTTAGGTTAGAAAAAATACCTAGTGATGATGCGAGATTAATAGGATTTGACCCAGAAGTTGCGAGGCCTGAATGGACTGTAATTACTGTGCTTCCGGTACCTCCTATAAGTGTAAGGCCTTCAATAACTCTTGAGTCGGGTGAGAGATCTGAAGATGATTTAACGCATAAGCTCGGTGATATAATAAGGACTAATGAAAAGTTAAAAGCTAATATAGAGTCTGGAGCACCTCAGATGATTATAGATGAGCATTGGAATTTATTACAATTCCATGTATCAACCTATTTTGATAATGAGATACCAGGAGTTTCACCATCGGTACATCGTTCTGGGAGACCATTAAAGACGTTAGCGCAACGTTTAAAGGGTAAAGAGGGTAGATTTAGAAGCAATTTATCAGGTAAGCGTGTTGATTTTTCAGCTAGAACTGTAATTTCTCCGGATCCAAATATTGGTATTAATGAAGTTGGAGTTCCGTATGAAGTTGCTATGACATTGACTGTACCTGAGGTTGTTACATCATGGAACATTGCATGGCTAAAAGAGCTTGTAAAGCGTGGTCCTTATGAATATCCTGGTGCAAATTACATAATAAATCCTGATGGAAAACTTACTGATTTAAGATTTGTTAAAGATAGAAATGCTTTGGCTGAAAAATTAGCACCAGGGTATATTGTTGAAAGACATCTTCAAAATGGTGATCTTGTAATATTTAACAGACAGCCTTCATTACATAGAATGTCTATGATGGCACATGTTGTGAGGGTTCTTCCTGGACGCACGTTTAGAATTAATCCTATTTCATGCACACCATATAATGCTGATTTTGATGGCGATGAGATGAATCTTCATGTTCCGCAGAATGAAGAGGCAAGAGCTGAAATGGATGTCTTAATGAAGGTTAAGGAACATCTATTAACGCCGAGGTATGGTGGTGTAATAATAGGTATGATGCATGATTATATTTCATCTGCTTATCTGCTTACTCGAAGACAAACTATCATTGATAGATTTAAAGCTTCGTTAATACTTGGTGCTGCTGATTATAGAGGAGTTATTCCATATGACAAAATTAGTGGTAAAGAGGTATTTAGTATGCTTATTCCTGATATTAATTATGAGGGTAAATCTAGAGCTGCTGATTTAGATCCTCAAGATTCTAAAGTTGTGATTAAACGAGGCAAATTATTATCAGGTATCATTGATCACAATACAATTGGTGATCAAAAGGCTGGTACACTTATTCATTATATAATTCTAAAACTTGGTACTGATGCGGGAAGTGAATTTATTGATAAAGTTGGTTGGGCATTGTTAAGGTATCTTGATACTTATGGTTTCACCATGGGTCTTGATGAGGAGGATATCCCTGAAGAAACTAAAGAAGAAATAAAGAAAGTTATTAAAATGCATATTGATCGTGTAAATCAGCTTATTGAAGATTATAAGAATGGAAAGCTTGAGAGAGAGCCAGGTGCTACTCTTGAAGAGACTTTAGAACAGAAGATAATTAATGAGTTAAACTTAGCTAGAGATGAGGCCGGAAGTATTGCAGAGAAATATTTCAAGAGTAATAATAGTGCATTGATAACAGCAAAGACTGGAGCTAGAGGAAAAATGTTAAATCTGACTCAAATGACTGCTTGTATTGGTCAGCAAACTATTAGGGGTAGTAGGATTAATAGAGGATATCAAAATCGTACATTACCTCATTTTAAGCCAAATGATATTAGCGCTGAGGCTAAAGGTTTTATAGCATCAAATTATAAGAAAGGCTTATCTCCTATTGAATTCTTCTTCCATGCCATGACTGGACGTGAAGGATTGGTTGATACTGCAGTAAGAACATCACAAAGTGGGTATATGCAAAGAAGACTTATAAATGCACTCCTAGACTTATATGTAAGTTATGATGGGACTGTAAGAACATCAGATAATTATATTGTCCAGTTTATTTATGGTGAAGATGGTGTAGATCCATCTAAAGCTGTTGCTGGGCAACCAGTTGATTTTAATGATTTAATTACAACTATTAAAGAGAAATATGGTGGTGAAAAACAATGAGTCTTAAAAGTAAATATGCAAGGTATGTAAAGATGATGCGTGATGCTGGCCTTCCTGAAAAACTTATAGAACAAACATTAGAATCTTTGACGCAAATAGATAATTTACCAACTGCTGCAAAAAATGAATTTGTTAACATGGTTATTGAACGATATCAACAAACACTTGTTAATCCCGGTGAAAGTGTTGGTGTAGTGGCGGCTCAATCCATAGGTGAACCAGGTACTCAAATGACACTACGAACATTTCACTATGTTGGTGTAAAAGAGCTTAATGTCACGTTAGGTCTTCCTAGGCTTATAGAGATTTTTGATGCGAGATCAAAGCCTTCAACCCCAACTATGACTGTACCATTAAAAGATAAGTACGCCCAAGATGTGAGTTTGGCGAAAGAAGTGGCTAAGAATATAGAAGAGGTATTATTAGGTGAGGTGCTTGATAAGCATGAGATTGATTTGACAACTATGGATATTAGACTTTATGTTAATATGAATCAGTTAAAGCAAAGGGATATTTCTTTAGATACCGTTGTTAATCTTCTTAAAGCTGTAAGAAATATAGAGGTTAGTGTGGATGATCCTGAGAACGGTATTATTAGAATTACTCCACAGTTTGAGGAGTTTTCTTATAGTAAAATTAATATGCTAAGGAATAAAATACTTGGTATACGTCTTAAAGGTATACCTGGAATACGCAGGGCGATAGTCAAGAGAGGTAAGTTAAATGAAAAAGAGGAGTGGTATATTGTTACTGAGGGTTCCAATATGGAGGCTGTTATGAAGATTCCTGGTGTTGATGCTAAACGAGTAATTAGTAATGATATATTTGAGGTTTATAGAGTTCTAGGTATTGAAGCGGCTCGTCAAGTTTTAATACAAGAGGCTCGTAAAGTGTTAGAAGACCAAGGTCTTGATGTTGATCTGAGACATCTCATGCTGGTGGCTGATATGATGACTATGGCTGGTAATATAAGACAAATTGGGAGACATGGTATAGCTAAGGATAAGAGCAGTGTTTTAGCTAAAGCTGCTTTTGAAATAACAACTAAAAACATTTATGATGCAAGTACAAGGGGTGATGTTGATAAATTAAAGGGTGTTGCAGAAAATGTGATTGTAGGGCAACTCATACCGTATGGTTCAGGTAATATTAGCGTATATTTTGATGCAAGTAGTATCAAACAATCTCGTAAACAACATGAGAAGGCTAGTGAGAAAAAAGAGGTTACGCAATCAATTAAGGAAAAAACTGATAAAGATAATAATGCTAAATAGAGGGAGGTGATTATTATGATAGATATAGCTAGGGAGATTAAAGTTGTGATGCAGACAGGAAAAGTAAAAATAGGTTATAATTCTGTTAGAAACCTTCTTTTGACAAAAAATGTTACAGGAATAATAGTTGCATCAAAGATACCTCGCGAAAAAATTGATGCATTAAAATATTATGCTAGGATATCTAAAGTTCCAGTATATGTTTATGATGGTACCAGCTGGGATTTAGGAAGATTATGTGGTAAACCATTTATGGTATCAGCTATTGCTATTATTAATCCTGGAGAGTCTGAGATAATGAAGCTTTTTGAGACTGTTTCGGAGGATTCTAAGGATGCCGGAAATAAAACTCAGTAATAGGGAACTTCGTTATATAGGACTTTTTGAAACACTCACGGGTGCTATTGTTAAGGATTGTATTATAGATGAAAGATATAATAGAGTAATTTTTGTAGTTAGACCTGAGGATGTTGGTTTAGCTATTGGTCGTGGTGGTGAAAAGGTAAATCAATTGAAAAATATGATGAAGATTAATGTTGAAATCGTTAGTTATGCAGAAACTCCAGAAGATATGATAAAAGCTAGTTTAATGCCTGCTCGTGTAAAAAGTGTAAGAATAGTAAATAATCCTATAGGTGAGAAGGTTGCTCAAGTTGTTGTAGATCCAAATGATTTTGCTGTTGCGATAGGTCCAAAAGGAAGAAACATTAACAGGGCAAGAATATTAGCTAAAAGATATTTTGATATTTCTAATGTATACATAACATCCTCATAGCATAAATTTAAGGTGAACATTCTTTGATATTAGTTTTAATAATCTTAGTAGGTATTATTGCTGGGTTGATAGGTTCTATTTTTGGTGTGGGTGGAGGTATTATATTAATTCCACTCCTTGTTCTATTATTTAATATACCAATTAAAGTTGCCGCAGGTATAAGTATGGTTTCCATAATTGCAACATCATTAATGAGCAGTTCAATTTATTTAAAGAATGGAATAACAAATCTAAAATTGGGAATTATTTTACAATCAACAATGAGTACAGGTTCTATTATTGGTGCATTAATTTCAGTATATGCGCCTGAAGAAATCATAACATTAGTTTTCAGCTTAATGTTATTCTATGCATCATATATGATGATTAAGGAGTACAAAAATAATGTATTAACTACATCTGTAGGCATTGCGGCTAAATTAGATTTAGATGGAATGTTTATGGATAAAAGCGAGAATTTTAAAGTGTCTTATGGTGTAAAAAATATTGGTTGGGGACTTTTTACTTCAATATTTGGTGGTATGATAGCAGGCATGTTAGGTGTTGGGGGTGGCTTAATTAATGTACCAATAATATCCATGCTAATGGGAGCACCAATAAAAGTAGCTATAGCTACAAGTCAATTTATAATAGGTATTACAGCAGTTTCAGGATCTATCGTGTATATTGAGAGAGGATTAGTGGATCCCATTATAGCAGCTCCAGTAATATTAGGTATAATCATTGGAGCATTTATAGGTTCTAATTATATGCCTAAAATACGTAATATCACATTAAAAAGACTTTTCACACTATACCTAATTTACACTGCAATAAAATTAATCATGAAAATAATTGGAATTCCATTACCATTTTAGGTGATAATATGAAGATAGAAGAGTTAATTGCCGAACTTTTCAAAATTGGATTAATAATAAGTGTAACAATACTAATTATAGGACTATTAATAATAAGCTTAAATAATTCTTTAAATATTTTCCAATCAACTATAACATTAAAAGGATTATTTTATGGAAATCCTATAGCAATCATTACTTTCAGCATTTTAGTATTAATGTCACTACCAATAATTAGTATTTTATCATTACTTATCTTTTACCTGACGAAAAAGAACAAATTCTTTATAATAATTACATCCTATGTTCTATTATTACTAATACTAACAATATTCCTCTTCATGATACACGTCTTATAATTATTTTAAGTACATATTTAATATTTTGAAAAACCCATGCTCCTCACAAATAAAATGAAAAAATTCTTGCTGAGTATTTTGTAAAAACATTAAATAAAAATAAGTGAGTGAATTGTATAAAATGGTGTTTAATGTGAATAAAGGGCTTTTAGTTTCAACGTATAGAGGTAGAGAGGATGATTGCTCGTCTGAGTTATGGGCGTTGCTTAAGGATTTAGGCGAAAATAATCCTGATATTCATAGGCTTCCGTTACCGGGTTTAGTAATAGCGTATACTGAAAGCGACCCGATATTTTTAGTTGAAAAAATTAGAAACTATGTTAGTGAACATCCTTGGGATTTCCGTTATATATTAAAAATTGTACCGCTTGAAATTATTTTTGAAAGTTCACTTGATAAACTAGAAGAATCCGTTAAAATGCTTATCAATAAAATCGAACCAGAAAAAACATTTAGAGTAACTGTTAATAAAAGAGGTTCACCATTATCTATGCATGAAATGATAGAGATTGCAGCTAAACAGGCAGTAAACAGAAAAGTAAATTTAGAGAACCCTGATTATATAATTAATATTGAGGTTATAGGAAATATTACAGGAGTATCAATAATTACATCAAAGCATATTGTTTCTATACAAAAAATTAAAGATGAATACTTAAAAAGTCTCAGCACAAAAACAACACAATAAAAACTTCAATAAAGACGGTCAAGCAAAACCAAGGTCAGAAGTATTTGTCATAATTTAGTGGTAGTTTAGAAATTTTGACTGAAAATAATGATCAATAAAGAGATAAGTTTATAAATATCCTTACTCACCATAATGAGCGGTGATTTAAATGAAGAAATTCTTTGAAGAAGAGGAAGAGGGCGAAGAAGAGGAGGAAGAGGAAGAAGAGGAATGGGAAGAAGAGGGTGAAGAATGGGAGGAAGAAGAGGAAGAGGAATGGGAAGAAGAGGAGTTTGGAGAAGAAGAATGGGAAGAGGAAGGTGAAGAATGGGAGGAAGAAGAGGAAGAGGAGTATTAAATTAAATTTTTTTATTGTTTAAGGTGTTTTCCTTGGAATTTTGTCCTAAATGTGGCGGATTGATGCGCCCGGGTAAGACAAAGGATGGTAAGTTTGCTTTTATATGTACTAAATGTGGTTATGTGCTTACTAAAACTGCTAAGAAAAGAATAGTAGTAAAGGCTAAAGAAGTTCGTGATAAAGATATAGCAGTAAGTGAAGAGGAAGGTACAAAGGTTAAAGAAGAGGAAAAGGCTATGATTGAAGAGACATATTCGTCATTATTAGAGAATTATGAAGAATAATTTTTAATGTAGGGTTTATTTTTATTTAGTGATTATAATGGTAGTAAGGATTGCAATAATAGATAGAGATAGATGCAGGCCTAAGGATTGTCATCAGGAATGTATTAGATTTTGCCCTATTGTTAGGGCTGGCAGAGAAATAGTTTTTATTGATAAGACTAGTGGGAAAGCTGCTATTGATGAAGATGGTTGTATTGGTTGTGGTATTTGTATTAATAAATGTCCTTTTAATGCTATTGATATTGTAAATTTAGTTGATGAGCCTAGATCTCAGTTTGTTCATATTTATGGTAAAAATATGTTTCGTCTCTATGGATTACCAGTTCCTCAACGTAATAGGATCATAGGAATTTTGGGTGTTAATGGTGCTGGTAAAACAACAGCATTAAGCATTTTAGCTGGTAGATTACGTCCAAATTTGGGTATTTTAGATAGGGAGGTAAGTATTGATGAAGTAATTAGGACTTTTCGGGGAACGGAACTTCAAGGTTATTTGAAAGATCTTTATAATGGTAAGATTCGTGTATCATTTAAACCTCAAAATGTTATTCAACTTACTTCACTTTCTGGTACTGTGCGTCAAATATTGGCCCATAGTGATGAACGTGGATTATTAGATGAAGTGATTGAGAAGTCAGAATTAAAAGATTCATTAGATCATAGAGTTAAAGAACTTAGTGGTGGTGAATTACAGAGATTAGCAATTGCTATTGTGTATTTGCGTGATGCTAATGCTTATTTCTTTGATGAGCCCAGTAGTTTTCTTGATGTGTATCAGCGTATGCGTGTCACAAAATTAATACGTAATTTAATAAGTCCTAATCGTATAGTGATTGTTGTAGAGCATGATATTGCATTTTTGGATTATGTTTCTGACATAGTTCATATAGTTTATGGAAAACCAAAGGTTTATGGAGTTATATCTGCATCATACAGCATAGGTTCAGGTATAAATAATTATTTAGATGGATTTCTCCCAAGTGAAAATGTAAGGATACGAAAAGAGAGTATAAAGTTTAACTTAAAGCCTTTATCTGCAATTATTAAGGATACACATCCTGTATTTGAGTGGACTGATTTAGAAATTAAGGTTAATGGTTTCAGATTATCAGTCTCTTCCGGATCCTTATCTAATGGTGATGTTATTGGCATATTGGGACCAAATGGTATAGGGAAAACTAGTTTTATAAGAGTATTAGCCGGCGAATTAGCACCAGTAAGTGGCTCTGTATACTCAAGACTAGGGACTCAAGCAAAAGTAAGTTATAAACCGCAAGTTATTTCACCAGTGGACATGACTGTAGAAGAATGGCTCAAGTCAGCAAATCCCAAATTTTCAGAAATTGAATGGATAATGGATGAAGTTATTCGGCCATTAAATTTGCATCTTATAATGGATAGACGTGCAACAGAACTTAGTGGTGGTGAATTACAATCATTAGTTATAGCTGTAACAGCGATAACAGAAGCTGACATATATCTTTTTGATGAACCAAGCGCATTTCTAGATGTGGAACAAAGGTTAACAGTTGCAAAATTGATCAGAAAGTTAGCAGAATCATTATCTAAAGTTGTATTAGTTGTTGATCATGATTTGATAATTCATGATTTTGCAGCTAAAAAAATTATGCTCTTTACTGGTAAACCTGGCGTTGAAGGCCGTGTTAATGAAATAATGAGTCTTAAGCATGGAATTAATACCTTCCTCCATGATGTGGGAATAACATTCAGACGTGATCCAAAAACTGGTAGACCAAGAGTAAATAAGGAAAATTCATGGCTTGATAGATATCAAAAGAGCATTAATGAATATTACTATTTATCACCAGAATTACCAGTTAGTGTAAAAGAGGAAGAATAGTTTAGTCAGCTACTTCCCGACTAAAGAGAGTTTGCAATAGTGGTAGCAATGCAAAAGCTGAGTAGCTTAAGTCCCTCGAGGACTACGCATGCGGGCTACAAGCACGACAGGGTGCTCCTAGCCTTGCCCTTTATGTTCCTTTGCGCTGGCATAGGAGGCAACTTCATAGATTGCAGTTTGAGAAGGATGGTGTGAAGAATGGTGTCTTTGGGGTTAAAGAGGGATACGTTGGTGAGGCATGTAAAGTGTGGATTGTGTTATGTGAGTGGTTATTTGGGTGATGGGTTTAGTTTGTATAGTTTGAGGGGTGGTGAGAGGTTGATGCAACATGTTAGGAGGGAGGATTTTAAAGTTTTGACAAGAATTGCTTTTAGGACTCAATTCCTCTCCATGACTAGAGTCAAACGGTCTCCTTGAGGTGATTTTGATGAACGCAGTAAAATCTACTTTACTACTTTTTTCACTATCAACCTTAGTCATCCTTTATACAAGTATGCAAATACTTGTATCATTAAACATAGTAGTAATTAATAATTTAGAATTAATGATTGCAATATTCATGATTGTTATTATTCTTCTTTTTTTATCTTATATTTACTATTTCTTTATTTTAATGAAACAATTATCTCAGCATTTTAAGGATTCTGTTAATGTATTGATTGAAATTATTAATGTTAATAATTTGATTCAAAATAGTTATTTAGTTTATGAGGTGAATGAAATGAAGACTTCGATAATTCAATTACAAAAAATCTTATTGGTTATTATTTTTCCTCCATCTTTAATATATATTATGCATTACATTATTAATAAATTTCAATCACATCTCCTTCATGAGTATAAGGCAATTTATCTGATCTCATATTCATTAAAAAATATAAAACCTCTGGGTGGAGATTTGTTTAGTATTAGGAAGTTTACAGATTTCTTAATATTATCAATATTGACCTTTGGTATGTATAATGTATATTACTGGTATAAATTTTCCAAGAGTCTTGAGGATCATCTGCAAGCATATGATAAATGGTATAATGAATTAAGAAATGGATTTTTTAAATGATTATGAGTTTTCAGAGAGTTCTTTAATTCTGTCTTGTAATGTATTGATTAACGCGTTTCTTAATTTCTCACCGTGTAATTGTTTTAGTTTATTTATTCTAGTTGCTAATTCATTATCTCCAAGTATGTCGCGTATCCATCTGGCTATATCTCCTCGTTCCATGTGAAATTCTATTGATGTTAAATCAATATGCTTTAAATGATTAATGAGTTCTACTAGGTTTCTAGCAGAGATTTCTAATGGTTCTCCGAGACCTCGATAAAAATTAAATTTAAAATCATCTGGAACATTAATCTGAACCAATCTATAATATAAATATGTTGTCTTTCTTAATTCTCCTTGTATTCGTATGTTAAGATCCGTTATTATCCTAGTAAATATGATAAATGCTTCTAGAGGAGAATTTAGATGGCTGAAATATGAGTGAACTGTGCCTGCTCCTCCTCCTTTCATGCTCATATAATAATAATGATCGCTGGTAGTAAGAAGTCTCCATAATCTTAAGTAGTATTTATTATTAAGTATTTTAACTAATTTTTCCATAGACTCTATTGTATTAAAACTGTGTTTTTGAAGAATATTCCCAAGCCATGCGCTTACATCTCGCTCTTCATCAGCCCATGAAATAGTATTATTCTCTGATATATCAAGTTCATCAACTGGAGTATATTTTATTATTGCTTCACTTGGTGATATAAGATTTATATTTCTTTTCCATATCTCAATAGGTAACCAATATAGAAAATCATGAATTCCGCTTTCTGGCCAATGATGCTCTCCAAAAGTTTCATAGTCCATTGCTATCACTATTAATTGACCGTCAGACATTTTAATCCAATCACTATATTTATCAGCTGTTAAAGGCCACTCAGTCCATGATTTAGATGTAAATCTGAATCCTATATCATCAGATAACCTATAGTTTCGTAGAAGAAGTTTTAAGTTCAAATTCTTTGCTTTATACACGTTATTAGGATTACGCCAACCTAAGATTTTTTCTGTACCCTCTGTCAACATAGTATTAAAGCCTATTTTATTTATTGTTGTAGCGATTTTGTTATTATATATGAACTCAGTATTTTCAAATACTTGTGGTTTTATTCCAAAAAGTTCTTGTATTTTCTCAACTTGCATTTTTACTTGTTCAATAAATTCATCATGTGATTCAAAAAGCGATACAAGACTATGAAAATAAGTTTGTGCTATAAGTTCAATTGCATCTAGATCAATTAATTTATTTATTAGATCTAAAAAATCAGGCACATAATTTTGTGCTTGCTCTAAGAAAATTCCTGAAAAACTAAATGATACTTTAAAAGTTTTATTATTTTCTTTACTCTTTTTTGCAATATCTATAAGAATTTGTGTTGCTGGGCGATAACATTTTTTATACACACGTTCAAATATTTCTTTATTTATCGAATCATCAAAATAAATGTGTTCTAATTCTTCAGGGCGTATCTTTCTTGGTAAACTTAAATATTCGTTAATTTTTCTACTAATTCTATAAGGCTGATGCACTTCAAAAAGTAATATTAAATCATTAACCATAATCTATCTACAATAGGAATACTTTTCATACTTAATACTTTAACTATAGAAGTTTGTTTTTCACTTTGTTTAATCCTAACTCACAAGGTTTATTGTCTGTTTTCACAAATAATGGTTAAATATTTTATAATATTAGTATATTAGGTAAGTAAACATGTACAAATGTGTAGCTTTTGATGTCGATGGTGTGTTAACCAAAGTTGAGAGTGTATGGCAGTACATTCATGAGAAGCTTAATACGTGGGATAAAGCAAAAATAAATATGGAACTTTATTTTAATGGAAAAATTACTTACGAAGAGTGGGCTTATTTAGACGCTATCTTATGGAAGGGAGTAACTTATGATAAAATTATGGAGATTATTAATTCAATACCTATAAATGATGGCCTTGAAGAAACTTTCTCAAGAATAAAGAAATTAGGTTTAAAAACTATCGCAATAAGTGGTGGATTAATGCCATTGCTAGAACGATTAAATAATATTGTTAAGTTTGATGATATGTATGCAACTGAGCTTATCTTTAAGGATAATATTTTTACTGGCAAGGTAATAGTCCATGTAAAATATGGTAATAAAAATCATGTTTTGACAAATGCATGCAAAAAACATGGATTCTCTACTAAAGAATGTATAGTAGTAGGTGATTCTGAGATTGATATACCTATGTTCGAAGTGAGCGGATACAGTATTGCGTTTAATCCTAAAAGTTCCAGAGTTGCAAGAGCAGCCAATAAAGTTATTAATAGCTCAAATCTTAATCCCATCGCTGATATAATAGAAGAATTAATTAAACAATACAAATAATAAATTGAGACTTTTCTGAAGTCATTTTTGCAACAGTTCTAATATTAATTCCTTGTATTTCTTGTTAGTATATTCTTCTAAATACATCTTCTTAAATTCTGCATATGCCTGAGCTATCAAATGATAACACGGTTCATTTTCTCCAGATGCTATCAACGTTGCAAAACCATTACAACTACAATAATACATAGGAATGACTAAATAACGTCCTCTTTGGCCTTCTGCGATCCAGATTTCTTTTTCATCAAGTGTATGAACCTTTTTTATTCCATTATTTTTAACAAGTTTAATAGCTTTAGAACCACGTTTCTTAAAAAATTTTCTAATATAATTTTCTGGATCTGGTGATGATAAAGCGTTTTTAATTTTTTTAAGCATTTCACCATAATATGGTTGCATCTCTATTTTATTATAAAAGTACTAGAATATAATGGTGCCGAGGGTGGGATTTGAACCCACGACAACCCGGTCTTCAGCCGGGTGCTCTCCCAGGCTGAGCTTTCGATGTATACTATTACAACCTCGGCTCCCACCTCGGCATTAATTCCATAGTAGTATTATCAAATAAATTTTTCGTTAATTCTGATTAAATATTTTTACATTACTCAGCAAGAAAGCCTACTAAATAGTGGATGAATTGATGATAAACTTAAATACAGCAACAAACCATAAAATTCATGAGTGAGGTCATTTAAGTTCAGAGATGTTTGAAGTGAAGTTCCAGCTCATGAAAACTCTGTATTTAATTAATAAATCTCAAAAATGAAAATGGGAAAATAAATATATTACAAAAGCATTTTGATTTACTACTTTAGGGTATAAGGTTCTTTATAGTATTAAATTTAATCTATGAAGAATAGAAGGAAAAAATAAAATTATCTTTTATCGATTAGTGTTCTAGCGAACGGTCTGCTCTATGTTTAATATAATCTTTTGGTTTTAGTTCACTAAGTATGTAATCAAATGCTTTTTCAGGATCTGTGTGACTTCCGCATGTAAACACGTCAACCGTAGCATAATTATACTCATTCCATGTATGAATTGCTATATGACTTTCTAATACAAGTGCTATTACTGATACTCCTCCTTTTCGACCACCAAATTTCCATGATTTTACTTCCCAGAGCTTTGCATTGGATATTTTTACTGCATTTTTCACAATTTGCACTAATCGTTCTTCATCGTTTAGGAGTGCTGGATCACAGCCGTAAAGATTACCGTATACGTGTTTTCCGATTACAGTATCCTCCCGAATATATTCTTGTTGTTGGCCCATCTTCTTTTTCTACAGTCAAGATGTTTTACATAACTAAGATTTAAACTTAACTCTTTAGTTCCTCATCAACCATTCATAAAAATAAGAAAATTGACAAAATGCTTGCGGTTAATGTCTTGTGATATGATTATGTATCTTAAATAGAAAATAGGACGTCCATGTATTATTTGATTGTTTTCGAACTGAACATGTTTAGAAGTGCTATTTCTTGAGATTTTTCAATAGATCCGGGTCTTAGTTCGCGTATGAGTTTAATTGCTTTTTCGGGAGGTATTCCTTTAAATCGTATTAAGTATGATGCGAGTATAGTTCCAGTTCTTCCTTGTCCAGCTGCACAGTGAACTAGAACTGGTTTTTCATGAGTGATAAAATAGTGTATTTTATTAGTAATTGCTTCCAGAGTTTGTAGTGATGGTATTGTATGATTTTTTATTGGGAAGTGATAAATGTCTAGATTTAGGCCATCTAATATTTTGGTTGGTAAAGGTTTTTCAGTTAATGTTATAATTACTCGAATGCCCTGAGTATAAAGCCATCTTATTTCTTTTTTTGTCATAGGTTTACTGCTACCAGCTAATGTATTATTAATTATCCAACTAAAATTCATAGGTTTACCTAATATAATGCCCCATAATAATCTTATAATATCTCCAATTATATCTGGCAATGATGACATATACTATCTCTACTATCCTATTACCATAGTTTCTTTTATTAATTTATTTTCTCTAAATCGTGTTGGTAAATAATACTCCATTAATGGATGTATTTTCTCATTAACTATGTATTCAGCTAAAACTTCTCCAGCAAAAGGTGCCATCATAAATCCATGTCCGCTAAATCCTGTACCTATATATAATCCTTTAGGCCATTCTGGATCCCTACCTAAGATATGACTGTGATCCGGAGTAGTTTCATAATAACCAGACCATATTCGCATAAGTTTTGCATACTTTAATGAGGGAATAAGTTCGATGAGTGTTTTAGCGTAACGTGCCATCCATTGTAGGGTATTGCCAAGATTAACAATGCCTTTAACATCAGGATAATCTATACTTCCCATAATTTCTCCTCTAATAGATTGTCCCACATACACTCCACTCTTAGTATTAATTATCAAAGGATCTATCGTAATTTTAAATGGTTCAGTAATACCAATCTCTCTTCTTTCTGGTATTAATGGTAGTTTAATATTTACTGAAGATAATATTTCGTTACTCCATGCGCCAGCACATACAACTACCTTTTTAGTCTCAATAATAGAATCGTTAACTTTGACACCTTGAACTGAACCCTCTGAAACAATTAGTGATGTAACTTTTGTATGTTCAAGCACTTTAAAACCAAGTCTTAATAATGCTTTATAATATCCATATGTCACAAAATCATGATGAATCTTACCATCCTGCGGTCCGTAAAATGCAGCAAGAAGATTATTTGTATTTAGATACTTATATCGATTAGTTACATCTTCTTTACTGAGAATAACTCCTGGAACACCAAAACTACTCCACATTTTATTACTTTCTTTAAATTGTTTAAGAGTTCCTTCATCATATATTAACCATAAATAGCCTCCTATTACTGGTAATGGGTTCCACCCTAATTCATTACTTAGTTTTAGCAATCTTCGTCTTCCTTCTATTGCAAACTTAGTATTCTCAGGTGACCAGAAATGAACTCTAAAATGAGATGCGTTTCGTGTGCTTGAACCATATCCTATGTAACCCTGTTCTAAAACAACACCTTTTAAACCTAATTTAGCTAAATGATATGCTGTAGCTAATCCCATTATACCTCCACCGACTATTACCACATCGCTCTTCATTGCTCAAAACCTCCTATTACTGAAAAAGGAATGGGTACTGTAGGTGGTCTCATTCTAAATAAACCAACTTGGATAGGAGTTGTATTACTAATTTTTGAAATGTATAAGATTGATGATAGAGAACAATATTTACCTTGACATCTCCCTGTACCTAAACCACTATATCTCTTAATTTTCTCCATATCAGTCCAACCTAAAGTGTTAACAACATTTTCTATATCATGTGTAGTTATGTCAACGCATGGACAAAGAAAACTCCTTTTATGATCCACATTTTGTAATATACCATAATCATTATCATTCACGTTAAGAGTTTCATTATTTTCAAAGCTTTTAACGAGTTCCTCTAATGTCCTATCATTACTTGCATTTAATATGGATTTACCTTCATTTATGTACTTTTCTATTTCTTCATGAGAAACTTTTGCTCCAGATATGTAAGCTGCATTTAAACCAGCTGCTTTACTAAATGGTATTATTGCAGCTTCATTCATAATTCCACCAGCCTCTCCAACAATGAACACATTCTTTATTATCGTCTCACCACCCCATCCATGAATAGGTACAAAGCCGCCTATCTTTATATGAAATCCAATAGGTATCATCATCTGTCCCGGAATTTCTATTGCAGGACTACGTAAAGAAGCGAGAATTACAGTATCAGAATCAATATTAAAACTTTCTTTACCATTTGATATACGGATACCACTTACATGCTTTCTTCCTATAGCTTCAAGTACTTTGTATCCTACTATATGACGTACTCCAGAATTACTAATAAGTTTTTTATAAAATTCACTAACACCATTATAAGTATCTATTAATGTCACATCAATACCTTGTGAAGATAATTGGATTGCTATCCTTGCTGCCCAATCATTTGATCCAATCACACTTATATGTCTTCCAATACTCATCTTATAAAAATTCACAATCTTTAAAGCAGAGGAACCAAGAATTATGCCAGGTAAATCATTATTACCAAATACTGTTAATACTTCCCGCGCGCCACTAGCTATAATGATACTCTTTGATTTAACTAACACTGGCACTCCAGTAGGCTCATTAAATTGAACACCTACTAGAGCATCATCCAATATTGCTGTTAAAGCCGTATTTCTAATAATATTAATTTTATTCTTTTCAATATCTCTTAATAAACTCTGAATTAATTCGAAACCAGTTATATTAATTCTCTCGATAAGTGACATATCATATCTTAAATGTCCTCCTATTATCTCATCACCCTCTAATACTATTACATCGGCACCAGCATTTTTTGCAGCTAAAGCAGCTGATAAACCACTCACACCACTACCAATCACTATCACATCAGTTTCAATAACAATTGGTTTAGAGATGCCATGTTCTACTATACGCTCAGGAATTTGAAAAAGTGGTAAAGATTTTTTCATAATTTTCCATGTCATGCTCCATCCTATTTTACTCCTAAAAAATCTATTATGCTGGAATCCTACTTTTAAATATGGTGACAACAAATTCATGAAAAACCTTTGTAATGATTTTCCTTCTATTTTTATTGATAATCCATTTTTTGTTCTCATTAAATAATGATTCACAGGACCATAATCATTAACATATATTCTCTCAGGACTCCACCATTCAAAACTAAGCGGCCCTCTTGGCCTATTAAACTTAAATGATGGTTCAAAATATGTAAAACCAGCTTTATAAAGAGCAATCCCAAGAGGAATATTCTCATTAGTTTTTATCATCTTATTATTAACCTTAATTAGCACATCATTCATTGAATGCACCGCTCAATAAATACTAATATAATATAAAAAGCTAATCATTTTTATGCTTTTGAGCGTACTATATTGTTATGATCCACAGTATTATGTACTGTGTACATTATTTAATCAAGGTTTCTAGTTAATTCTTCTTTTTATTTATTAAAAGTCATTTTGATAAGCATCCTACAACACTCTAAACCAGTCAGAAACATTTAACTAAAGTGTCATATAACACAGCAGTATTGTAAAACTATATTTAACATATTAAAAATAGTTAATGCATCATTATTAGCTAAAATTTTTTTGTTTCATAATGCGCATAACTTTATTAAATAGATTTCATATGATAATTATGATGTAACATGGTGATAGTGAGTCTCTCACTACCGAAGAGCATTGTTGAAAAGATTGATAAGGCAGTAGAGGAAAGGGGGTATAGAAATAGATCTGATTTTGTGAGAAAATCTATTGAGTATCATTTGTCTACCGTTAGTTGGGATAAGATTGAGCCTGGTACTTATTTAGGTACTGTACAAGCAACATATAAATGTGAAGATATTGATTATCAGAAGCTTGCAACTTTGAAAGTTATGAATAAGGGTATCATTCTTGCAGAGCAAGGTGTGGTATTACATTCAGGGCTTTGCGTGCAAGTTTACACTCTTTATGGATCTTCTGATGATATTCGTAGGTTTATTTCTAATTTAAATAGTGTTAAGGGTATAGATCATATAGGTGTATCAATTAGAAAGATTTAATTAATTTTAATATTTTTCAATTATTACTGATGTTGCAGTTTTTACAACACCAGGTATCGAAAGTATTTGCTCTTTAATTGTTTTTGAAAGTTCTGAGAAGTCTTTTGCTTCAATACGTGCTATAATATCAAACTCTCCTGTAACTGCAAGAACTTCTTTTACATTGGGGAATTTTTTTATATCTACACCTACCTTATCAATTTTATTTGGTTCTACGGTTACGAAAACCAGTGCTTCAACCACAGATATTCACCACTATAGTTTTGATTTTAGAAGAATTTAAATTTTCCTCTTAAATAATTTTCTTACTAACTAAACAATTAAAAATTTTCATTTAACCGTAAAACCATTTTGAAAGTAAAAGTTTTATTTTTTGGTTCTAAGTATTTCATTCACGTGTGCGGTCATACTTTCTATACTACTCATAATTTTTGCATTGAGGTCAAATGTAAGTGGTGTTATTGCAATATTTTTTTCAACGGTTATAACATACACGTCAGTATCTTTAGGTGGATCTATTGGTTCACCATATATCCAATAATATTCTTGTTTTCTTGGATCTAACCGTTTGTCAATGTACTCTGCGAATCTAATTTTTGCAGCTGGCACAATTCTGGCACATATTTTTGGATGTATTTCGTTTGGAAAATTAACATTTAAAAGCCAAATATCTTTTGGTAATCCGTGTTTAATAACATACCTCACGATTTCTTTTGCTACTCTCATAATTAATGTTGTTAATCCCTGATTAGAAATTAGTTCATTTTCATCTAATACTGCTGCTGAAAATGCTATAGCAGGTATTCCTAAAATTGCTGCTTGCGCTGCTGCGCCTACTGTTCCGGACGATAATATAACTTGTATACTAGTATTATCACCTATATTTACACCAGATACAACTATATCTATCTTATTTAGTGTGTGAAATGCAACATGAATTACATCACTAGGAGTACCATTTATTGCATATAGTTCTAAATTATTTACTAGCATTTTTTTAGCCCTAAGCGGTTTGTGTAGTGTTAATCCAAGACCACTAGATGATTTTGGAGTTTCCGGTGCCATTATAAACGCATTACCTAGATCACGCACTGCATGATATAATAACGCAAGTCCTGGACTATATATACCATCATCATTAGTAACCAATATATTTGTGGACATCTTAAGAAAAGTATATGGTAGTGGCTTAAAAAGTTTTAACTCTTAAAAAGACTATTTTTGTTCATCAAATTATAGCTCAGAACGTTTGTTCAGTATTTGAAGCGAAAACTTAAAATTTGTCTTATACTTTTTATCATTTGAGCCTCGGTAGCTCAGCCTGGTGGAGCGCCGCACTGGTAATGCGGAGGACCCGGGTTCAAAGCCCGGCCGAGGCTCCATCTTTATTTAAAAGTTTAAGTTTAAAGTTAGTATTTAAGATATGGTGTAGCAATTGAAAAATGATATTGAAAAACATCTCGCTACAATAATTGATATGGCTAAACGGGCTAGACTTAAAGGAATTGATCCTGAGACTGAGCCAGAAGTTATGGTTGTACATTCGCGTGCAGAATTAATGCAATTATTAATGCCTAAACTCAATGGTTTTGGTTTAAGAGCTGATGAGTTAATTTCGCATTTAGGGCCTGATCTAGCCGGGTTTAAAATTGCTGAAGAAACAATATTAGGTAAATTTGGTTATTTTTCTGATGAGGAAAAAATATTATTAGCTATTCGTGCTGGTCTTATAACTATGAATCAAGGTTATGATGATAGTGCATTATTTTCTATTTCGAATGTGAGGATTTCCTCGCAACCTCAGAAAGCATTAATTGTTAATTATAATTCTTTTGTATTTAAAGTTAAATCGTTTGATTTGGCTCGTTCAGTAATAATTGCAGATTATATACGCCGTAATGAACATTTAAGTGCATACAAATTTAGTAATGAAGATTTTGCTAATCTTTATAATGGTGCTCTTAGGATTCAGAAATTTGCTCATATAGTGAAAGAGGTTATGAATCATCTTCAGATTGGTGTATTTAGTGATGATGGACCAGATGTTATTATTCGTGTATTGTTAAGTATAATTAAGCATAAAAATAAGTTGCTTAAATTAGCTAGGTCTTTAAATTTAGAGGGATGGTCATGGCTCGAGGTTTTAAGTTTTATGCGATCTCCTCGTTATATAGAGTTACCTCTTTCTCAATATGGTAAGGGTGGTTTTAAAATACGTTATGGAAGAGCGCATAATACTGGCTTTGGGGCTATTGGTATTCATCCTGCGACTATGGTTTTGCTTAATGGACTTATAAGGCCAGGATCTTATCTTAAAATAAATATCGCTCCATGGCATGTAATAGCTGTTCCTGTAGATACGATTAATGGGCCAATTGTTGAATTGAAAGATGGTAGTATTGTTGAAATTAAAAATCTTAATGATATTTTCAGAATAAGTGAACAAATTGTTAGAATACTCCATTTAGGTGATATTTTAATATCTTATAATGATCTTGTAAATTTTAATACGAGATTAAAGCGGGCTGGATTTTGTGATGAATGGTGGAGATTATTACTTATTAGAAGATTAAAGGAAAATGATAATGTTAAAAATATAATAAGAGCTTTAGGTTTTTCTGATGAAATACTAAATCACATTATTCAAGGTAATATAATGCCTAATAATGTTCAAGCCATTGAATTTTCCAAGAAGCTAGGCTTACCATTACATCCCCAATATACATTTAATTGGGATGCTTTGTCTGTTGATGATTTTTTACAGTTAAGAAGGTTATTACAATCCTCAAAACTTACATTTCAAAATGATAAGCTAGTTTTACGTTCTGTTCCAGAAATTAAAAGATTATTTAAAAAATTATTAGTACCTTATAATAGTTCGAATGGATTTTTAGAAGTTGAAAATGCTATTGTATTGCTTTTATGTCTTAATCTAGATTCTAATGTGGATCTTGAAAAAATTAGGTGGATGAGCATTAATGATATAATATATTCTATTTCGGGTATTACTATAATGCCAAGGTTTGTAAATAATGTGAGTCTTTCATTGATTATCAAGAAACAAAAAGCAGAGTCCTTAGGTCACATAGTAATACCATTTAATGTTGATGATTTAACAACTGTTAATGATAATAATATTAATGTAGAGCTTCCAGTTAGAATTTGTAGTATTTGTAATGAAATAACATATAAGTATCAATGTCCTAAGTGCGGTGCACGAACAATTAAAGGTTATCATTGTTTAAGATGTGGTAGTTATACAGATTCAATAACATGTCCACATTGTGGTTCGAGAACTGAACCATATGACTTATTTAATATTAATGCTGAAGAATATCATAAAGCTATAAGGAATATAGGTTTAGGCGCTCCTAATGTTTTAAAGCCAGTAAAGAATAGCAAGGGTTATGAAATAATTGAAAAGGGTATTTTACGTGCATTTAATGAAGTATTAGTTAGTAATGATGGTGTTATTAAGGTTCAATTAACAAATGCTCCCCTTACACAATTTAAACCTAAGGATGTTAATGTGGATATCAAAATTTTAAAATCACTTGGGTATAATTATGATGTTGATGGAAATCCATTACAAAATGATGAACAGATAGTAAATTTGTTACCTTATGATGTAATATTACCAAAATATGTTGGAGAAATATTCTTAAGGGTAGCAAAGTTTGTGGATGCTGAATTACAAAAATTATACAAACTTCCACCATTTTATTATATATCAGATTTACATGAATTAATTGGACATTTAATTATTGGTTTTGCTCCAAATTCACGGATTGGTATTATTGGTCGTATAATAGGATTTACTAACTCTGATATATTATATGCTAATCCTTCGTGGCATTCATCAAAAGGACGAAAATGTAACGGGCACAAAGATTACGTAGTGTTAGCTCTCGATTTAGTGCTCAATTATTCTTCAAGTTATTTAGGATTAAATAATCGTCCATTTATAATAAATACAAATATTAATGAGGTGAAAATGATTGATGAACCCATTACTATTTATGATACAGCATGGACTGAAGAACAAATAAATGCGGTATTATTACCTAAAGAATTAAGTAAATATAACAAATTTATGATGCATTCTCCATTTTTAAATAATCCAGTTTTGCATACTTCGGAAGATCAAAATATATTATCTATTATAGAAAAATATCTTAATATTCTACCAAAACTTGAGTACATTGATGCTGAGAAAAATCTACTAATGCTTTCTGAGCAGTTACTTCCTATACTTAAGAAAAATCTATTATCATACTTAACATCAGGATTCACTTGCATAAAATGTGGTTCATTTTATAAAAGACCACCATTAAGTGGGGTTTGCATTAAATGTAATTCAGATCTTAAACCAATATTTGATACTAAAGAACTCGCACAGTATGTAACCATATTTGATAAGATTTCATCAGTAATTAAAAAGCAACCTAACATACTTCAAAATATTGTTAATTTGATACATGATATAGTTAAAGAGGTAGGAGTTGAGGAGAGATTAGATCGCTTCCTTTGATAATGTTTTTAAGTTCTACTTACTATTGATGACTAATTAGACTATATTCTATAATAGCGCCTGTTAAAAGTAAGCCTGCAACTATTCCTACTATTAATAATGTGATGAAAAACTCTGTGAGTAAAATGTCATACTTTTTATTTTTAATTGCTTTAATTAATACGTATAAGAATATTATACTTTGTGCTGTAGCAAAACCATATGATATGTATTCAAGCCAGAAATGCGGAAATAGCATAGTAAGAAGAAACAATTTTCCTCCCATATTGCTTCCAAACCTAACAATACTAATAGCTGCAAATGCTTGTCCTGTGTTATACGCTATTATTGCGGCGAGAATAGCGCCTATAAAAGGAATAATCATCATTACTGATATGCTAAAATTATTCTTGAATATGCCAAACGGGCTAATATTTTGTAATGTATTATTTAAGTCGTTATATATGTTTTGTGCATCACTTGGAGTTATGTATCCTATAGAACCTAAAAATGTAAGTACTATTAAAGTAACAATACCTATTAAACCTACTATGATTCTTAAATGAAATGATACGGCACTTTCTAGCTTCAAATATTATACACCATTTTATGAAACTATTAACTTCCTAATATTTTTTAATTTGTTTCTAATTTTTTGTTAATAAAAATTTGTTAACATTTACACTTAAAATTAAATATTACGTAATAATTACATTACACGGGAGAACAAATTGCTTGAAGAAAGATCTGCTGGTGCTGTTATATTTAGGAGAGAAAATACTACCAGAAAGTATCTGCTTCTTCATTATCCAGCCGGACACTGGGATTTTCCTAAAGGTGGTATTGATAATAATGAAACTCCCATGGAAACTGCAATACGAGAAATCAGAGAAGAGACAGGTATAACAGATCTAATATTTGTTAAGGGATTTGAGGAGAAAATAGATTATTTTTATAGGAAGGGAGGAAGGACTGTTCACAAAGAAGTAATATATTTTCTTGCAGAAACAAGACAAGAGGCTGTAAGTTTATCATGGGAACATATGGGTTACGCTTGGTTAACTTTTAATGATGCATACAATAAGCTCACTTTTAAAACTTCAAAGAATGTATTAAAGAAAGCAGAGACTTACTTATTAACAATAATTATATGATTTTTATTTTATCAAAAATATTAATTACAAAAGTCACATAAATAATTATAATTGTGATTGAAATTATAAACGTCATGGCTATATAATCGAGAGCTTTTATCTTTACTTCATAAAGGCTAGTAGGTTTCTTTACAGCTCCAAATGCTCTAGATTCCATTGCCTCTGCGACTGATCTTGCCCTTCTTATAGCATTTACTATTAATGGTATAAAAATTGGTATATAGTTTCGTGCACGCTTAATTGGATTACCTTTTTCAGTTTCTAATCCCCTAGCTCGCTGCGCATCTATTACTGCTTGGATATCTTTAAGCATGGTAGGAATAAAACGTAAAGACATTGTAAAGGCTAATACAAAATCATATGGTAATCCTAGCTTATAAAGTGCATATGCCAGGTCTTCTGGTGATGTTGTCCTCAGAAATACCATGAACACATTCACTAATGCTAATAATCTAAATACCATTGCTATTGAATAATAAATATCCATTGTAAACAACATATTAAACCCAAGCACCATAATCATTAATAATATAAGTCCTTTCAATGAGCGTAACCAAAGTTTAAGCATTTTTGCTAAAATTATTGGTATTATTGTCAAAAGAAAGATGAATGATGTATAAACAAAGTCTGATCTTAATAATATTAAAATACTGAAAAGTAATGCATAAAGCATTTTAGTATAAGGTGTGAATCTATGTATTATTGTAGATCCTTTTCTGAATTCAAGAATTTCACTTGAAATCATCATTTTTCACCATTTTTAAAAATGTTTCTACAAACTCATTAACTCTTATTATATTTTGAGGGAAATTACTATGCCTACTAAGTAACCATGATAAATATCCTACTTGACTTGGTGTTAAATGTGCTGTTTCTAAAAGTGATAAGTTTGACAATATATCTCTTGCAGGACCATCTGCAAGAATTTTACCTTTAGATAATAAAATAACTCTAGGTTCTATCTCAGCAATAAAATCCATATCATGTGTTATGACTATTATTGTTTTCCCCTTATTAGCAAGTTCTTTTATTAGTTCAGAGATTTTGTTTTTCTGTAATTGATCTTGCCCTATCGTTGGTTCATCAAGTATTAAAATCTCTGGATCATAACATACAACCGAGGCTATTGCAACGCGTTTTCGTTCACCACCACTAAGCGCAAGAGGTGATACTTTTTCATATTTCAATAAATCAAATCTTTCTAATGTTTCCTTCACTCTTTTCTTGATTTCTTCCTCATTAAAATTAAAATTTTTTAATGCAAACGCAACTTCATCCCATACCGTTTCAGCAAATAATTGATAATCAGGATTTTGAAAGACAAATCCCACCTTCCTAGCTAGACTTGCTACAGTAGTTTTTCTCGTATCAATACCAAAAACTTCAACTTTACCTCTCGTGGGTTTAAGTAAACCTATAATATGTTTTGCTAATGTAGTCTTACCAGCTCCATTCTCACCAATAAGAGCTACTACTTCACCCTTTTGTACAACAAAATTTATACCTCTTAATGCATCTACACCATTTGGGTATGTAAACCATAAATCACTTATTCGTATCACTTCAAATACATTCTCCATTTTTCAGCAGCCTCCTCAATTGAGAGTGGAGGATCATTATCAAGATTAACATGATGCTTTAATATTTTCCAGATTTCAATAACTTTAGGAACACTTACACCAACATTGGATGCAATATCTAGTTTAAGAATCTCTTTTGGTGGTCCTGATGCAATAATATTACCTGATTTCATTATATAAATTGTATCAGCATATTTAGAAAGTAAATCAAGCCTATGTTCAGATACTATTATTGTTAATTTTAGCTTGTTCCTAAGTTCTTCAAGAAGTTTTACAATACTTCTAGCACTTAGTGGATCTAAATTACTTAGTGGTTCATCAAGTACTAATATTTTTGGTTGCATTGCTATGGCTGCTGCTATTGCAACTTTTTGCTGTTCTCCACCACTGAGTTCATAGGGGGCTTTATCTCTTAAACGCTCTATCCCAACAACTTCTAATGCCCAATCAACTCTTTCCCTAATTTCTTCTCTCTTCGTGCCTAAGTTTTCAAGTCCAAAAGCTATATCTCTTTCTACACTTAATGTTAGAAGTTGATTTTCAGGATCTTGGAATACCATTCCGACATATTTTGCCAATTCAAATGTTCTATGTTCTGTTACATTTAAACCATAAATTCTAACTTCTCCTTTAAAATCACCAGGATAAAAATTTGGTATGAGTCCATTGAATGTTCTAAGCAGAGTGGTTTTTCCACAACCACTGGGACCTGTAATAAGTATAAATGATCCTTCAATAATATTCATATTAATATTAACTAGTGCAGGGTAGTCAGATCCAAGATATGTGAATGTTAAATTTCGTATAGATATGACAGATTCGTTCATCCTACCCTTGTGCCTCCGAATGAAAAATCATAAACTATTATTTAACTTAAATTACAAAAATTCTGGAAACGTCTAAATGAAAAATCAAAGGTAAATATTTAAACTAGATTAATATACTATGTATGGTGTATGTTATGCCTAGCTTATCAGATCTTGTGAATGAAGTACAACCTTCTCCAATCCGTAAAGTTCTTAAAATTATTGCTGATGCCCATGCGTCAGGGATTGATTTAATACAATTTTCTGCTGGGCAACCAGGTTTAGCTCCAGATCATGAAATATTAGAATTTGTATCTGATTTTATGCTTAAAAATCCTCAACGTGCCAGTGAATATACGCCAACTCCTGGCATTTATGAGTTACGTGCTGCGATAGCAGAAGATTTAAAGAGGTATGGTAATTTAAGCGTTGATCCTGAAAATGAGATAACTGTGACTGATGGAGGGTCTGAAGGTATTTTGTTAGCATATATGGCTACGCTTAAACGTGGTGATGAAATAATATTATTTGATCCAACATACGTGAGTTATCCTAATGTAGCTATAATGGTTGGTGCGAAACCTAGATACTTACCGTTACATGTCGAGGAAGGCTATCAACCTAATCTTGATAAGCTTAATGAATTAATTAATGAAAAAACTAAAGCTATCATGATAACATCACCTGATAATCCTACCGGTAGGATTATTGATGAAAAAAGAATGAAGGCTATTGTTGATCTTGCAGTTGATCATGATCTATGGTTAATAGTGGATGATGCATATAAACACTTAATATATGAAGGTCAACATGTATGGGTTGCTCGTTTACCCGGTGCTTGGGAGAGGACTATCGTATTAAACACATTTTCTAAAGATCCAGCTATGACTGGTTGGAGATTAGGATATGCTTATGGACCAAAAGAAGCTATTTCGGCTATGATTAAGTTTAAACAATATACAACACTTTGTTCAAGCACAATAGCACAAATAGCTGCAATGAAATATCTTCAACCAGAAGTAAAGGAGCGCATATTAAGTAAGACGATACCAATTTATAGGGAGCGCAGAGATGCAATGTATAATGCTGTGAGAAAGTTTTTACCTGAGGCAAAAACAATAAAGTCTCCTGGTGCTATGTATCTTTTTGTTGATGTTAGAGAATACCTTAAAAGGCTTAGAATGAACGATAGTGAGTTTGCAGAGAATTTATTAAAATTGGGTCATGTTGCATTAATACCTGGTAGTGGGTTTGGTGAGAATGGTTCGGGTCATCTTAGAATGACGTTTGTTGGTGAGCCTACTGATCGTATTATTAGAGGAGTTGAGATAATAAGCAATGTAATTGATCAGCTAGAAAAATCAGTTGTCATTTCAACTAAATAATCAATATGCTATTTCTGTTTTTTCGCGTCTTATCATATTTTCTTTTCCTATTATATTTTGAATTTCTTGATAGAAGGAACTCACAACATCAAGGAATGAGACTTTTCCATTTTCAACCATGTCCATTGCTTCAAGTACTTTCCTGGTTCTATCTTCATCCACTAAGCCACGGAAGTTTTCTATGAGAAATTTAAATACTTGTTCTCCAAGTTTGAAACTAATTAATTGTCCTGTTTTTATTTTGTACACATATCCACGATCTCGTAATTTCTTTATTGTTATTGCGTAGGTGCTGGGGCGTCCTATGCGTTTTTCTTTCATGAGTCTAATCAAATCTGATTCATTAAATAGACTTTTTTCACCAACTACTCTTTTTCTAAGATCAACTATTGAGTATTCTGCTCCTTCTTTAAACTGTGTAAGATCTATGCTACTTAGACGTAGTGGAGCAATTAGGTCAAATCCATGTTTTATTACATTTGTAGCAAACTTGAATTCATGTACAGTATTAAGTATGTTAATTGTTAATGTGACATATCTGACTATTGCTGAGGACATTTGACTAGCTATGAACCTGCGGAAGATTAAATTGTAAAGTTCAATATGCCGTTTACCTATCGGTATTTGAACTGGTATTAATCTGCTTTTTACCATGAGCTCAAGTTCATCAGCACTTAATGGTCTTGTTGGTCTAATACATTCATGGGCTCCTTCAGAAGTCCATGGTCGTCCCATATAAAGTTCTGTTTTGTTAATTTTTGTGAGGTATTGTTTTGCTATATTCATTCCTACAGCACTGACTGTTGTTGCATCAGTTCTATGATATGTTATAAAACCAACTTCAAAAAGATCTTGTGCTAGTTTCATGATTTCTTCTGATGTGATTCTAAGCTCACGAGTGGCATCGCTTAGCATTGAATCTGTTGTATATGGTGGTGGTGGATTAACTTCTTTATCTTCAGTTTTAATTGAAATGATTTTTATTTTTCCATTATTTTTTAATTCCTTAGCTGAACCTCTGGGTAATCTTATTGATGGTAGTGTGAAACCATTTTCTAACTTAATTGTTAAGAGTTCTACTTTATGCTTTTTATTATCTTCAGTACGTTCAACTATCCATCCTAATACTGGAGTTTGTACTCGTCCTGCGCTTAACCATCTCTTATTAAACCTTTTCTGAACAATTTGTGAAAGTGGCAGACCGATCCATGCATCCTCTACGCGTCTTAATATTTGTGATTGTAAAAGATTAACATCAAAATCTTCGGGATTGTTTAAAGCATCTTCGATTGCTCTGCGTGTTATTTCATGATATTTTATTCGTTTAACGTTATTATTAAATGGTGTAACCATAGATCTAATATCCCATGCTATTTTTTCACCTTCAGCATCTGGATCTGTTGCTACTAAGATCATATCAACGTCTTGTGCTAATTTTCTTAATGCATCTACAACGCCTTCTTTAATCTGCTTGAAATATACTGTAAGATTACCATTATCATAAATGGCGCCAAAGTTTCTTTCTTCGATATCAAGATCGAAGAAATGACCTCGAGTAGCTGTCACGATAATAAGCTTATCAGGTGTCATAACTTCATAAGTTATTAATGAACCAACCGTTCTTTTCATAGGTCTTCCAAAAAAGTGAGAGATTGTTTTCGATTTTGTTGGAGATTCGACTACAAGTAGTATTGATTCCATTTCTATCTTAGCGCCAGTTTTAAGCATTCGTGTTTCATCGATTTCCTTAATTATTTTCATGAAATCAATTTCATCTATTGATTTGAAATGAATGTCAAGAACTTCTAATTGTTCTTGTAATAGTTCAAAGCTCCTCTTTTCATCGACTATTAATATTGATAAACCTTTTGTCATTCCCTTTATTGTTAATCTGCTGCTTCTGCCAGAAGCTTGAATATAAGTTAAAGGATCGGGAAAAACTAACTGATTATTAATTATTCCAGCTTTTTGTCTAATCTCAGGGTTTGCAGTAACTTCATTATAAAAAGCTAAAGCCTCCATCATAACATTTTTAGCATAATTTAGAAAACTACCTTTTTCTTTTTCATAATCCTCTTTTTTCATGCGTTCTAATTCAGTTCTTGAAATGTTAATTATTTTACGTAATTTATCCATTATTTGCCCACATCGTACTTTATCACTATTTTCTAAATATTTTGCTAAAGTGCCTAACACAACTAACATTCTAGCTGGTGTGAACTCTTCTAAGCTCACCTTAATAGTGTATTTTGGTACTCCAAAAAATATAACATATCTTACAGCTTCAGGTAAGTCAATACCCCTAACAAGTGATGAGCGTAATGAAGCAGTGCCCACCAAAACATCTAATTCACCATCCTCAAACATTCTAAAAATTTTTTTAGACGCTTTAATATAGGGGGCTGATTTAATATTATTATTGCTTAAGAAGCCTGAAAGTCTAACAGCATTTTCAGATCCTTGAACAAAAATTAATGCTCCCTTTCCAAGTCTTTTAATTAATGTAAGTAATGTATCTTCCATTGATTTTTCTGGTATTACATATACATCCTCTACATTTCTTGTCCCTATAACCTTCATACCTATATCAAATCCTACTAGCTCACTAAGTAATTTGACACGTTTTGTTCTTCTAGCTGATTGTGTTGCTCCTGATACTATGATTTGTTTTCCTTCAAGTCTAACGTTTTTTTGTAATTGTAATATTTCCTCATAATGATTACGTTTTACTTTTGATCTAAGTTTAATAATTTCTTCTGCTGTTCTAAGTTGTTCAGGACCTATGTCTAACATATTAAATACAACATCAATGGCCTTTGATCGTCTCAAAAAACCATCTACATCATCAACAAATATAATATCAACTTTAATATTGTTAAATAAATTGCGATTCCTTACTAATGATGCTGATGTTGTAACTATTATGTCCGCGGCTTGAAGATCATCTAATGTAGGTTTTGGAGTGAGTGTATGAAAACCAACAATATTACTTTTATAAATATTCATCGATTTAAGCTTTGTTTCTATTTGGTAGGCTAATGTAGCTGTTGGTACTAATATTAGTGATTTTTTACCATCTCTCATATTACTGTAAAGTGCTAGAAGCATGGCAGTAGTTGTCTTGCCACTACCTGTTGGAGCTATCATCGCAAAGCTTTCGCCTCTAAGAAATCGTCGTATCCACATTCTCTGTGCTCCCCATGGTTTCACATTCCATGGAGAAAACACCTCATTTACATCAATCCTACTTTCTATAAATTGATGTAAATCACAACCTCTTCCCATTAACAAACTGTGTAAACTAACATCACGATTGCATCCAGGTGCTGGACAAGAATTTCTGTATATCACTTGTAAACCTGTAAGACTTTGCATGCGTTTAACCATGATTTTTATTATTTAACTAAAATATAAATTAAACGCAGTTTGTGATAATATCAACGTTTAGTTCTAATGAAGATAAATAAGAGTAATACAAATAAAGCTAATATACCTATGATATCAATATAAACTGAATAATTGAGAATCATCATCCAGTGTAATCCTAAAATATATCCAATATATGCCAGCATTATATTCCATGGTATTGAACCAATAACCGTGAATATAATAAATCGACTTATGCTCATTCTAAAAATACCAGCTGGTAATGATATAACTGTTCTTACTGCAGGCATCATTCTTCCAATAAGTACTACTATATCACCTTTCTTTTGAAACCACAACTCAGCACGACGTAACTCATCCTCACGTACTAACAAATATTTTCCATATTTAATTATAAGTGGTCTTCCACCAAATATTCCTATATAATAAAGAGCAACTGAACCAATAAGATTACCAAATGTTGCAACTATAATTGATTGCCAAAAAAATAACCATGAATTCCTACTCCATGCCACGTAACCAGCGAAAGGCATTATAACTTCACTGGGTAATGGGACTAAAGCACTTTCAAGTGCCATGGTTATCATTATTCCAAGTAACCCAAAAGTCTCAATAAACCATATTACTGCGTTTGCTAATAGTAATATTATCGACATTTTTTCTCTATAAACTCTATTTTCTATGTATTTAAGTTTTGTTTTTAATGGGATTACTTCACAATTTTTTCTTATAAAAATAGATGAAGAATTTATTATGCTGATGAGTGATGCATAATTCAGTAGTGCAAGTCATTAATCAGAACTATAAGGTAAGCTTTTCTTTCAATATTGATATAAATCTTAGCGCATCATTTATCATTTCAAAATTATTAAACATTACGTAGATTTCAGACTTATTTTTATTAATTTGATCTTTTATTATATCAAACAATTTTATTAAGTCCGTTTCTGAGTATTTGTATTTGTAATTATATTCTTTTCCTCCTATTCCGTGCAACCTAAAGTATACTTGCGATAATTCTGATAATGGTAAGGTTCTGAATGGGTCTACAACATGTACGAGGTTTAATTCATTACACAGCTTCATTATTTCTGATGGTTTATCTCTCCATGTGCCTCGAGGTTCCCAGCCTATTATAAAATTATCCCTATCTATTGAGGAGAAGAAAATTTTCATATTATTTATGTTAATTTCATTAGGTTCAAATGATGGTGGCGTTTGTACTATTATAAATCTTGATTCTAATGCTTTAGCAATATCAATGATTTTCTTCCATGAGCTAAAATTTCTTTCAGTAGGTTTTAAAAATCCCATATCTTTATCAGGTTTTATCTTAGAACGTTTCCATGTAGGACTATCAGGAGGATGCGTTATACCTTGCCACGCTTTTAATGTAAATTCAAAATTAGGATTAATAGATCTTGCAATTTGGAGCCATTTTTTAGCTGTTTGTATCTTTGGCAAGTTGTAAAATGTTGATTGTAATTCAACTACATTAAACATTGTTACATATTTTTTTAACCCACCTTTTATGTTTCCATACCCACAACTTCCAACTTTTATTACTGGATCATGAAAATTCATATTCTAGATTTCTTAAGTATTTCTCCTAATAAATATTTTAAGAATTAAACTTCAAGAGAATAATTTATGCAACACTTTTAATTATCTCTTTTATTTCTTTAGTAGCTGTTTTTGGATCAGGCGCTGTAGTTATTGTTGAGCCAACTATGATAATCTTAGCACCAGCTTCAATAAGATCCCTTACCATATCCTGCTTTATACCACCTGCGACACAAACTGGTATTGAAATGCTGCGCGAGATTAGCTTAATTTCATTAATTAATTCCTTAACTGTAATACCTCTGGATTTCTGAACATCAACTCCTACATGCACACATACCATATCAACACCTAATGATTCTAATTCTATAGCACGTTTTACTGGATCTTTTATAGTAATGAGATCCCCGCATACACTTACTCCGTGCAATTTGGCTTCGGACACAACATCTTTTATAGTTGAATCATCAGCAACACCTAATACAGTAACTATGTCCGCTCCAGCATCTGCAGCTAATCTGGTCTCAATTTTTCCAGCATCTATAATTTTCATATCTGCTACAATCTGAGTGCGTGGAAATGCGTGACGTAATCGTCTGACACTCTCGATACCAATACTTTTTATAAGTGGTGTTCCAGCTTCAAGAATGTCACAACCGCCCTCAATAACCATCTCACCAATTCTAATAGCAGCTTCTAAATTAGTAAGATCTAATGCAACTTGTAATTTTGGTTTTAAAACTAGAAATGCCATATCTATCCCATAATATTATTTATCTAACTGTTAGATAACGTTATCTAACAGTAGCTATAAAAATTATGTAGTATGAACAATAAAATTAATGCTATATTCCTTATAATGTTAATAATTATATTGAATACCCAATCATATGGCATAAATTTTACTTATTACATAGTTACTATTACTGTGCATGCATTCTTTCCCAAGGGGAGTTTTTATTCATGGATAATAAATCCAATTACATCATTTCAAAATATTTCTAACGATTATTTATCACAAATAGTATATGTTAATAAGCTTGAATTCAATATTAATGGAACTATATTTAATAATTATACATTAACATATGATCAAGATAATAATATAATAATTAATGTTAAACTGCCGGAGATTAAACATAATACTTATATGATTTTTAACATTTCATATATAATTTATAGAGAAAATAAAAAGAGTCTTGATATAAGTTTAGATAAATCGGGGAGCTTAAGTGACATTCCTAATCAGTTGTTAAATGATACTTACCTAGGGTTTAATGATGCGTGGATAAATGATACTCGTATAAGAGATGTTGCAATAAAAATGTTAAATAGAAGTAATGTATTAGATACTGTGCTTAAGTATTCTGAGTGGATTGATGCGAATATACTCTATCCTGTGAATCCTCCACACTTAGAACCGTGGAATGCTACGAGAGTTTTTGAGCATAAAGAAGGGGATTGTGATGATAGGGCAATTCTTCTTATAGCTATGTTAAGATCAGTTGGTATACCAGCTTATCTACAGATTGGCGCGATATATATGAATAATACTAAGAGTAGTGAGTCATGGAATAATTTATCTTATAAGTTAATTAATGTTGGTTGGCATGGATGGGCTATGGTATATATACCACCATGGGGATGGTTACCTGTTGATCTAACATATTTTAAGGATGCTTTAACATCTGAATCGCGCATTAATAATTCCACGTATATGCGTTTAACAACATCAAATCCATTGAATCATATAATAGGCTCGGCATTATTTACAAATACAGTATTCATAATAAGTTCTATAATAAAGTCAGATTATGTGATTCCAAGTGTAAGGTGGTTTGATACTATTTTAAAGTATAATATTACATGGAATGAGATTGATAAAATTGATAGCGTAACTACAATGGAATCATATAGTTTTAATAATGGGGTATTATTTATAACATTACCAGTAATAGTTGTGTTTACGTACATTTTTATGAGAAGGAATTTGAGAAAGCAAGTGTAGATTTTGAAATAATTATGAATAGGTGAATAAGGCACCCCATTAGCCGAGCTATTTTATCTAAATTTACTTTATTATAATACCACGCTTGAGTTCTAGGGCTGTTATTTGTTTAGCTTTTAGTTCCTCGATGATAATTTTATATGCTTTCCATGGATCTGCTTCATCACCGCACACATAAATATCTATTGCTGCATAACCATGTTCTGGCCATGTGTGAATTGATAGATGTGATTCTGCTACAATAACCATTCCGCTTACGCCATATGGTTTAAATCTGTGAAAGTGTGCTGCCACTACTCGCATATTGGCTTCTTTTGCTGCTTGTATAAAAATTTCTCGTATTTTATTAACATCTGTAAGAATTTGTTTGTCACAGTTAAATAGCTCGGCTATGAGGTGCCTTCCAACTGTGCTTTTTACGTTTTCTTGTTGTCCGACATCAAGTATCTCTAGCCCCGCCATTTCTACGACAAAAAATTATTTTTAAGCAAAATATAAGCATGACCCTTCACAAAAGTAAGTACTTACAAAATTATTTATTATTAATTAAAAATAAAATATTATAACATTTTCTATTAGATATTGCCAGATTTTTTAATTCTTTATAAGAAATTTTATAAGAATTATTCTAGATCTTAAAAGCATTCATCTAATTTTGCCATTGCGTCTTAATTGTTCAATTAATAACTTAATATCTTCTGGATCCATTTCAAGTTCCTTAGATGCTATTTCAAGTAATTTATCCGATTCTCCCTTATCTTTAAGTTCTTTATATAATTCAACTATTCTATTTAGGATTTTAGTTCTTTTTTCTGGACCTTGTTCATAAGGTAAACTAATAGCTCGTGGGTCAGTTGTAACATAAATTCTTTTAATACCGTTAAAGCGTAGTGTGCCATGATAAAGTAATGGTTTGAATTTTTCTAAATTCCAATAATCATCAAATTTTTCATCAGCATAAGCAACTATAACTTCGCCAACAAACAGATCATGATCACCTAATTCTAATCTTTTTATGAGAGAGCATTCAGCAACTGCAGCCGCTTCAGCAATGACTGGCACATTTAACTTTTTACCTTGTACAATAGTTAATTTTGCTTTAGATAATTTATCTTTAACATACCTACCCGAAATATTCCCTAAGTAGTTCACATTTTCAGCATATTCAAATGAAAAAATATTTACAGCAAATACACCCGAATTGGTTATTAATCTATAACTAAAGCGCTCTGGAGCTATAGAGACGCCTATAAGTGGAGGATTATAAGATAATGGTATGGTCCATACTGCAGTCATAGCATCAGTAAATCCTTTCCACATGGATGTAATCACAATAGACTGTAAAGGATAAAGAAAATGTATACTTTTACTTCTGTCAACTTCTTTCCAGACCATATTACTCACCATAAAATTTATTCTATTTCTTCTGTTTTTCCTTTCTCTAAAGCTCTTCTCATTACAACTCTAGTCTCCACTTTCCTATACCGATCTCCTACCTCATCAAATTTAGCGAATGCTTCTGACACATGCGAAAATGAAAATGTTTTATAAATTGTGTGAGTAATTTTATTATCCTTAGTTTCAACCAAATAACCTTCAACAGTACCACCATTGCTTAAATAATTCTCCATACCATCTTTCACGTTAGCTCTGATTAAAAACACATAAAACTTTTTTAAACCATCTGAAAATTCGATCCAGACTGATGCCATGCACATGCCAACTGACTCATACACGCGCTTCAAAACTTCTCTATATTTTTCTTCTATTCTAGGTTCTGGTATTCTTGCTAATCCTACAATATCATCTCTATTTAGGTCATTTATTAACAGATCTACTAACTCTGATGCAGATTTGTTAGTCTGAATTACTTGCATATTATACACCAATAGTTAAACATTAGTCAATCTATAAAAATGTAGTGATACAGCTTATCTTATATTTGCATGAGATCTCATCCGTATCTAAAATATAAAATACTCAGTATAAGTTAAGCACAACAAAGAAAATATTAGACAGTTTATAAGTATTTTATAGGGCGGGGGTGGCCGAGTCAGGTCAAAGGCGCAGGCCTGAGGCGCCTGTGCGTTAGCGCTGCGTGGGTTCAAATCCCACCCCCCGCACTATTCAGTTTATAAATAAATGAAAAAAGTTACTACCTTAAGCAGATTCGTATTTAATCTAAAATAAGATCAGCTTACTTTAATATATTGTTTATTCTTATTGCTACTGCTCCTTTACGTACCATTTCTTCTATTGCTTTTTTACTATCATCTGGGTTTACGTTTACACCTTTAGTTCCGTCTAATAATAAGAATGCTTGAAATCCAAGTTTCAGCGCATCCAAAACAGTATTTTTTACACAATAATCAGTTGCCAAGCCTCCTATAAATAATCTTCTCACACCTTTTGAATTAAGAATGTTAGAAAGTTCAGTACCTTCAAATCCTGAATAAGCTTCTTTATTAGGTTCTGTGGCTTTAGAAATTATTATTACGTCATTAGGTAATTTAAGTTTAGGATGGAAAGCAGCTCCAGGAGTATTTTGTACGCAATGTATTGGCCAGATACCGCCATAAGGTTTAAATGAAATATGATTAGGAGGATGCCAGTCTCTTGTTGCTATTATTGGTAAATTATTTTCTTTAAATATTTTAATGTATCTATTAATAAATGGAATTATCTTATCACCATCAGGTACGGGTAATGCGCCTCCCGGACAAAAATCAACCTGTACATCAACAATTATTAATGCACTATCCGATGTAATACTAACATTCATGATTGCTCTCAAATTATATAGCTTTTTAAAATTATAAAAGTTACTAAAGTGACAAAACTTTCACATAATTGAGTAAATATGTATAATTGTGCTCTTTTTACAGTCGTGTAAACTTTTGTTTTATATATTGGTTACATCATGTTTATTAGTACATATTATTGAGAAATTAACTAGTGACGCGGTTGTGAGTAGTTTAAGTAATATTGAAATGGATATAATAATGGCGCTTGAGTATAACTTTCCATTTACAGAAACTCCCTATCTTGACATTGCTTCTAAGCTTGATATTCCTTTTGCCACGTTTGTAAATATTTCGAAGGATCTTCTTAGTAGAGGTGTTATAAAAAGAATTGGGTTTAATGTGAATTATAAGGCCTTTAATAAAGTGGCTGCTTTGGTTGCGGTAAGAGCTTATGGTGATACGTTTAATAGGTTAAAAATGCTCTTGAATGCTGATAAGGAAGTTACTCATAATTATGTAAGAAATCATCCATATTATAATGTTTGGTTTGTTACTAAGCGAAAATCTGTTGAGGAATTAGTAAATGATGTTAATAAGATTATGATAGAGTTGAATATAAAGAATGAGGATTATCTTATTTTACTTGGAAAGAGAACATATAAATTATCAGTTAAGTTTGATGTAAAAAGAGGTATTTCATGGAGTCAACCAGATTTATTACCTGAAAAAATTCCAAGTATAGAAGAGTTTGATGTGGATAAGAATATGATTAAAGAATTGGCTAAAGGAATACCACTTGAGGAGAGACCTTATAAAAATATAGGTATGAAGTATAACTTGAAAGAGAATGAGATTGTTTCTATACTTTATGAACTTTATTCTAAACGTGTAATAAGAAATGTTGGAGCTACATTGGAGGGGCCGAGAGCTGGAATACTTTATGATGGTATGGTTGTTTTAAGAGGCAAAGAAGATGTTTGCCAGAAGATAGCTTTAAACATACCTGAGGCAACTCACGTAGTATATAGGGTACCATTAAATGGAGAGTGGGAATATCCAGCTTACTTTATGACACATGCTGATTCAAGGGATAAAATTGAGCGAGTTGCAAAACGAGCCAATGATACTACCGGGGCTGATGGCTACATGATACTTTATAGTTTAGAGAACCTAAAACCATTTTATCATATTATTGAATAGAAGCATCCAAAAGTCACTTTATTCTAAACTCGAAAAGAATTCTGCCGGTGCTATTTCTAATGTACTTTGTTTTAATGATGATTTAACTGAAGCTTTAGCCATTGTGATTGCTATTGATTCTGGTCTTCTCCTTCCTCGTGATTTATTTAATATTTGAGGTACGAAAAGTCTTTCTACATATACTTCAGAGATTGGACATACTTCAAGACATAAATTACAACTTTTGCAACTATCATTGTATATTTCAGGTTTTCCATGAACGAAATGTATAGCATCTGTTGGACACCATGTAGCGCAGTTATAACATGTAGTACAGTATGACCATCGTGTTATTAATTTTAGACTTTTAATAGCGATTTCTTTTAAGTTAGCGTTGTTACTTATTTTCTCTAATCTTATAGTTTTTTTATTAACCTTTCCTTTGAAAGTGCGTGCGGATATACTCCCTTCCTTATTTATAACAGTATTAAGAATTTTGGATTGGTGTATTAAATTCTCTAGATTCAGTTCTCCTTTAACTTTTAATATAGCTTCATTTTTATTTTCTTTATAGCTAATTCTTGTACCAGTTCTCTTAATGTATTCTTTTTTCCAATTACCGTGTTTAAGTCCTATATATTGCTCTAATCTTTTTCTGCCTGGAGCCTCCGGATTTAGCCATCTCCATAAATGATAATTAATCCATTCATTAGCCATGTTCAATTTTTGCCTCCATAGTTCAAGAGTTTGTAACCATTTGTTCCATAATTCTGGATGTATTTTTTGAATTAATTGATATTCTGCTATATTTGCTGCAGGACACATATAACATCCGAGTCTATCAAATCCAAAATTATAGAGTATATTAGTTGGTAACTTTTTGCTTTTTGCATACATCCATACTAAAAGTTGATCCCATTCTTGTATTGGACTTATATTTAAAATTGAAGGTAACCATCTGTTTCTCCAAACACTTCCTGATCTGGCCCTTTCAATTGATTCAAATCCTCTTTGTCCTACTATTGTGAGAGCCCCGTTCGAAAAATTATATTTATAAAATTTACCTATAGGAGCAAGTTTTGCGATTTTACAGCACCATCTATAATCCCTAGCTGGTGGTCCAAAGAAATTGATTGCTTCCCAGAATTTATTCCTTGCGTCAGCTATTTCAAGTTTTATCGAATATTTTTTAGCAACATCATGAACATTTTCTATGGTTTCAGGGAGTTCAAGATTTGTATCATTAAAAAGTATTAATGGATCCATTCCAGCTTCTAACGTAAGGTCTAAAGCTACCAAACTATCTTTACCTCCTGAATAAGATACAACTAATGGGAGCTGTGTCTTTTCAACCATTAATGAAATATGTTTTACACTTCTTGATATGGCTCTTCTTAATGCATATTCATTAGCAGCTAATAAATCTTGAAAGTTTGCATTTCTAAATGATATGAATTCTGGTTTTTCCTTAAATATTGTTTGTATTCTCACATATTTTCCATGAGAAATCGCTAGAGCTATTGGTTCATTTTTATTATTCATCACAATATATTCTTTACCTGGAGTATTATCAGCTCCTTTTATTATTTCAAGGGGTTTAACACTATCCACTTTTATAACATCGATTAAACCCTCTTGCACAGCTATTTTTGCACTCAAATAATTTAGTCTCCATTTCCATTTCATTTCTTTTACATCAAAGTATAATCTGCCAATAACAGCCCCATTTACTATTACTTCTTTCATCTCATCATAATGTACAGTTTTATTAATGAACACTAACTCGTTATTTAAGTGTAATTCAGATAAAAACTTTAATGAATTAAACTGTGACATTATGGCATTTTTAATATGTTCCAAATCGCCATGAAAAGCAGGCCTAATATCACCTGGTTCTGAGAATTTTACTTCAATTCCTTCACCCCCACACTTACTACAACTTCGTGTTTCTATTGGCACATTACAATTAGGGCACCAATATTTTCTAACTCTAAATGGCCAATATGATCCTCTCATTTTCAAACATATTACGATTAAAAGTAAATAAATATTTTTAACAATGGTTTCCATCAGGTAAGCATTTTTGTTTAACCTTTATATTGCATGTAAAGAATAATTTATCCCAACACCACGAGTTAATAAAGAGAATTTGATGAAAAAAGGTTATTTTAATGTTTTAAGATTAAGAAGTTCATTCTAAACTGTTATTTAACAGATTTTGTATAGTTCACATCTTTGACTATTGCAATTGGTACTAATGTTGGTGTTTGTACTTCCCACCACATTATCATGTGTTGCTTATTACCTAATGCTTGAATATTGGTGAATATTCTTAGCATGTTATCACTTAATCGCAATCCTTTAACGGGATACTTTATTTCCCCATTTTCAATATAAAACGCTGCATCTCTTATTATAGCTGAAAAGTCACCTTCTATATAATTCTGATACCTATGATACCAACTATTAGTTACATAAATACCCCTTCTTAATTCTTTAATAGCTTCTTCTTCTTTAAGATCACCACTCTTTACTATATAACTCCATGCATGAGGTGAAATCCATCCAGCATTTCCTGTTGACCCTGTCTTATATTTTGTTCCAGTTTTAGTATTATGTAAATATGTTTTTAATATACCATTCTCAACTATTATGTTTTTTCTTGTAGGAAGACCTTCATCATCAAATCGTCGAGTAATTATTGGTGATGTTAATGTTCCATCATCTATGAGTGTAAATATTTCTGAAGCTACTTTTTGTCCTATCTTATTTACAAAAAATGAAAAACCTGCATCCACAACGAAGGCTGATGCAGCAGAACCATAGTCTGAAACCAGATTTGCAAATATCATTGGACCTAACAATGTATCATATTTTCCTGGTTCTATACTTTTTGCATTTACAGACATCTTAGCTAACTCAGCAGAAATTCTACCCACTTCTTCAGGATTAAAATGATCTAATGATGACGCGCACGATACCCAATGGCCTGTTGCATCAGAATCTGCAAATGCCCTGTTACTTAACTCTATTCTCCATATTTCATCTGTAGCATGAATACCCGTGCTTGTATTTAAAAAGATTTTAAAATGCTTTAAGTTTAAAATCCCTGCATTTCTTTTCGCACCATATTCTAAGCTTGTATTAATAGTTCTCTCAACGAACTCCACTAATTCTTGATTTAAATTAAGAAATCTTTTATCAGGTCTTAGTTTTTGTCGATACTTAAAAGTACCGCTTGGCAATGACGCATAACTTTCTGATGGTTTTGAATATTTTATTGTTGTCATAATCTGCTCAGTAATGTTTTCCAATCCTTTCTCAGAAAGATCTTCAAATCCTCCAACGAATATTTTCTTCTCAACACTCACGTACGTATCAATTTCAGCTCTATTAATATTGTAGATTGTTGTTGTTTGATTATTAGCATATCTAATTGTCTTACTCTCTTCAATTAAAAGAAGTGTAACTACATCATTTGCTCCTTTTTTCATAAGCATATCAGTAAGTTTTTTAGGTATTTCTTGTAAACTCATTCATCTCATCCCCACTATTAAATCTCTTACTCTTATATCTGGGCCACCAGTCCAAACTGGAACTCCTTGCATTGGATCACCTTTACCGCATGTAGCTGCATCAAATCTTAGTTCTTTACCTACTGCATCAACACTACTGAAAAGTCCTTGTGTTGTAACTTCTATAACTGGATTTTTTACTAATCCTTTTATTTCTCCATTTTCTATAAGATATGCTTCAAGACCAACATATCTTTGATTCCATCTTCTATCATCTATATTCCACTCCATAAAGCTCTTTATGTATATACCTAATTTTATGTCCTCAAGAAGTTCTTCGAAACTATAATCGCCTGGTTGGAAGAAAGTATTGCTCATCCTAATGATTGGTTCATAATTATAATCCATTGCTCTTGCAGCCCCATTACTTTTTGTTCCAAGTATCGCTGCAGTCTCTCTATTAGTAAGTAATTCATTTATAATGCCTTCTTTGATTAAATAACGTCTTCGCGCTTGTACACCTTCGTCATCATACAAATAGAAACCATATGAATTTGGTAATGTTGGATCTTCTACTATTGTAACATGTTCACTACCAATTCGGGTGCCAATTTTATCAAGTGTTATATAGGATTCTCCAGCTTGGGCTCCTTCTCTTCCGAGTATTCTATCCGCTTCACTTGGATGCCCTGATGATTCATGACAGATTAATCCTACTACTTCACTACCTAAAATAACATCCATGCGATTTTTATTTAATGGTTTACTCTCTAAAAGTATACGTTTTAAGGTTTGTGCTTCATTATTAATTTCTTCAATAAGTTTCCAATTTTTTGTGAGCTCCCAACCACCAGATCCACCAATTTGGTTTGTTCTTTGTATAACACCCTTTGAGCCTTCGAAAGCGGATACATTATAAAAGATGCTGATTCTAGGAACTTCAGACCTTATTTCTGTACCTTCAGAATTGATATAATATTTAAATGTTAATCGGTCAGTATATGAAATGAAGCGAGAGGGAAATTTAATGTTAGATTCCTCAGATAATATTGCCTTATCCATTTCTTGAAGCATGCTAATTTTCTCCTCAATATTTATGTTTCTAATATCTATATTCTGCTGAACATTCCAAGATGTTTTAACGGTCTTCTCTTCAGATAGTTTTATTGGTTGTTTCCTAGTTTTAGCAGAGGCTTTAGCAAGTTTTATAGCATTTCTAACAGTTTTTCTTAAGTTTACTTTATCAAGCATGTTTGTTGATGAAAAACCTAATGCTCCATCAACTAATGTTCTTATTCCAACTCCTCTACTAGAACCTATTGCTATTCCTTCAATAACACCATTTCGTAAAAGTATGCTATTTTCTATATTATTTTCAAATCTTACTTCAACGAACGATGCGCCCTGTCGCAAAGCATACTCAACAACATATTTTAAAATATCCTCCAAAAGATTCACCTTATATTATTAGAAAAATAATTAACAAAAAGTTTTCTATATATTATAAAAATTATTCGTTAAAAAATATGAGAAATGTTTATTCTTTAGATGTTTCGCTCTCAATTATTTTATAAACAAAAGGCTTCCATGCTTCTCTTATCTTTAGTAATTCAATTGCACGTATGTACATTGTTTCTCCGTTTGGTAGTTTACGTTTTATAACTAAAGGGAGAACTCCTTTTTCGAGTTCTAATTTTGCAATTTCTAATGGATCTTTTACATTTGGAGGTACTTCTATTAGTGGTGGAGCTCCCATTGCTAATTGTGTTGCACGGGCTCCTAAAATTCTTGCTTTTTCAAATCGAGTAAGCCATGGTGGCCCAATTATTTTGCTCTCTTTTTTAGTTGCTTTTACTTTGCTTGATTTTTTCTGCATTTCTTCCTTATTCTCAGTTGTCGCTTGAGATACTTGTGTACTATTCATTCTTAACCCTCAATATTTAGTCAAGACCGCCGTATTCACCTGGGCTAGGAGTCTTACCTTCGCCCTCTTTCTTCTCTTCTTTCTTTGGTGAGGCCGCTATTATATCATCAATTCTCAATATCATTATTGCTGCTTCAGTTGCTGATTTAATTGCTTGCGCCTTGACATTCATTGGATCTAAAATATTTAGCTTTGACATATCATCGATTTTACCTTTTAGTGCGTCAACACCGTATGCTATTTGGTTCTTAGCATGTAATGCTCTTAATTCAACTATTGCATCAATTGGTTCTATACCTGAAGTTTCAGCTAATATTGTTGGTATAATTTCTAGAGCATCTGCGAATTTTTGTGCTGCTAATTGTTCTTTTCCGCTTAATTTGTTTGCAAACTCGCGTGCACGCATGGCAAGTTCTATTTCTGTTGAACCTCCACCGGTCACAAGTTTACCAGTCTGAACAATGTTTTTACACACTGAAAGTGCGTCATGTAATGCTCTTTCTGCTTCATCAATTATTAGTTCTGATGCACCTCTTATTAATATCGTTACTGCTTTTGGATTCTTGCATTGCTCTATAAAGAGCATTTTTTCCTCAGCAACAATTCTTTCTTCTACTAATCCTGCTTCACCTAAATCCGCTGGTGATAGATCATCAATGTTCGTAACTATTCTTGCGCCAGTAGCTTTAGCAACCTTCTCCATATCAGATTCTTTAACTCTTCTCACTGCCATTATACCTTTCTTTTTCAGCATGTATTGAGCAATATCATCAATGCCTTTCTGGCAAATTAATACGTTAGCACCGCTTGAGGCAATTTTCTCAACCATTTTTTGTAGTACTTTAGTCTCCTCGTCCAAGAAGGCTTTCATTTGTTCTGGGCTTGTGATGTTAATTTTAGCACTCATTTCTGGTTTTTCTATCTCTAATGGTGCATTAATTACTGCAATTTTTGCATTTCTGATGAGCTTTGGCATGCCTGGATGAACAACCTCTTTATCAAGTACTATTCCATCAATTAACTCTGTTTCTTCTATGGATTTACCTTTTCGTTTTTCAACTTTTATATTATCTAGATCAACCTTGTATTTAACATTACCCTTTTCATCAACTTCTTTTTCTGCTACCTTCAATACTGCTTTTGCAGCGATTTCAGCTATTTTATCTCTATATTCACCTAATGATTTACTATAGATTGATGTGATTGCTACTTTCTTTAATGTCTCAATATCCTCTGGATTTACTTTTATAGCTATTTTTTCTAGTTCAGAAAGCACGTATTCCATTGTTTTTCTGTAACCGTCTATGATTGTAGTTGGATGGATGTTTTGCGCTAGGAGTTCTTCAGCTTTTTTCAGTAACTCTCCAGCTAGTATCACAACAGTTGTTGTTCCATCTCCTACTTCACTATCCTGTGCTTTTGCAACTTCTACTAGCATTTTTGCGGCTGGGTGTTGGACTTCCATTTCTTTTAGTATGGTTGCTCCGTCTCCTGTTATTGTAATATCACCTAGGCTATCTACAAGCATTTTATCCATTCCTCTTGGTCCTAGTGATGTTTTTAATGCTTCTGCTAGTGCTTTTGCGGCTGCTATGTTAACATCATGTGCTTCTCTACCTATTGTCCTTTTGGTTCCTTCTTTCAATATTAAGACAGGAATCCCAGATACGGATGCAGCTTCTGCCATGTTTATCACCTCTAAAACCTAAATTTGTAAAAAGCAAAGGAATATATAACGTTTACCCATATTATAAAAGTATGTATGATAATGTGGATCTAAAGGCTATGATGTATGCATTAATTATAGCGTTACTAGTCACTCTTATATCTTTTCAGTTCTTTTTGAATCTTTTAGATAAAATGTTTATATTCTTAGTTTTATTATTACCGCTATTAATAATGCTCATAACTACTTTATTGTTGTATAAGCGTTCTCTAGGTTAATAGTTTAAAAATTTATTTTTGTTTGTTATTGTTTTAAGGTTAAGTGACATTACATACGCATCTTCACCATCAGAGTAATAACCAGGTATGCGACGTATAATAATAAATCCTAATGATTTATAGAGCGTGATTGCTGGTTCGTTTGAGATTCTTACTTCTAGATAAACTTCATCAAGGCTTCTCTTTATCATTCCATCTATTGACATCTTCATTAACATTCTTCCCAAACCTTTATGTCTATGCTCTGGTAATACTGCTATGGATATTACATGTCCTTTTCTTGCTGGTTTAGGTATATATTTAGAGAAATCTGAAATTCCATATTCTACTCTACACATTATATAACCTACTATTATTCCATTAATTTCTGCAACATAGAAGAGATCCGGGTAATCTCTAAGATGTATATAAAAAAATTCTGGTGTGTAATTCTCTGGTAATGTTCTTAGGTTTATGTCCATTACAGCCCTCATGTCATCGGGTGTTGCTCTCCTAATAATATAATCCCCAATTTTTATCACACTGGGTCACGCTTTTAAACAAAGTTATTAGTAAGATAGTTATAAATTTATTTTGAGGTTAATATCGTGGAAAACATTAACGAAAATATAGTTAATGAAGTGAAAAGTCGTTTTAGTATAGAGTCCATTTATATTGAGAATAATGTATTAAGATTTAACATAACACGAAGTGATGATTTAGATGCGCGCTTTAAAGAGCTTGTGAAAGTGTTAAAGGGTATGAATTATATTGCAGTACTTAAAAATGATGAAGGAAATATAAGATTGGATGTTGCACCATACGTATGGTCCCAAACTAATGTTTGGAAACGTGATATTATCATAACACTTGTTTCGTTGGCTTTTTCATTGGGAACAATATTTTACACTGGTATGTTATTGAGTAATAATGAATTATCTACAGCATTATTTTATACAATGTCCATGATACTTATAATCGGATTACATGAAATGGGACATTTTTTAACTGGTAGGATGATGGGTGTCAGAATATCCACACCAATATTCATACCTGGTTTACCTCAAACTGGGGGTACCTTTGGTGCTGTAATAAGGTTACGTGAACCAATAGTTGATTCGAAATCTCTTTTATTTGTAGGCTTTAGTGGTCCATTAGTTAGTTTCATCCTCTCAACAATAATAACATACATAGGTCTCTCACTATCATCTGTAGTACCAGCTTCTCAAGTTCCACAAGGACAAACTTTACCGTCATCACTTATTCTAGAGATTTTAGGAGGATTAGTGTTTGGTCAGTTGCCTAAAAATTCTGTTATTTTGTTACACCCTATTGCATTTGCAGGATATATTGGTCTTTTAATAACAGCTTTAAATCTGACACCAATAGGACAACTTGATGGTGGTCATGTATTTAGATCATTTCTTAGTAAACGCATGTTTAGAATGATCTCTTTCATATTCATACTTTTGCTAATAGTATTAGGATATTGGGGAATGGCTGTTATTGGTTTATTTATAATGGAGAATCCTGGCGCATTAAATGATGTTAGTAAGCCACGTGGTATAGGATTGCTATTACCAGTTTTTTCAATAATAATATGGATACTTTCTATAGCTATTATGATTTAAAGATGATATATTATGCTGAATTAAAGCATTATTAAAAATAAAATAGATGTTAAGCTTCTAGAAGTACTCCCAATTCTTTAAGCTGGTTATAAATCCTTTCAACAGCAATTTTTACATCCTCTTCATGTTTTGCGCCTGTGCATACCATGTTACCAGAACTGAATATAAGTAATACTACTCTTGGTGAATCCATTCTATATATGAGTCCTGGGAACTGTTCAGGTTCATACATCGCATTATCTAATAGGAAAGCTGCTTTTTCTAAGTTTACTTCTGCATTAAGGCTAGCTGATGCTACCACATTTTGTATTTGTACTCGTGGTTCTGATACTAGTTCAACACCTTTTGATTTGAGCTTGTTTATTATGGTTTCTACAGCCTTAAAGACTTCTTTTTCGGATTTGGCTCCAGTGCATACCATTTTACCAGAACTGAATATGAGTGTTGCAGTTCTTGGTCTTTTTAATCTAAAGACAAGCCCCGGGAATTGTTCAGGTTTATAGTCAACCTCATCACCCATTGCTCTTGCGATTGTTACAAGATCTATTGATTGATTTAACGATACTGATGCTACCACGTTTTCTATTTTATAATGATAACCTTTTCTCTTCTCTGGTAGGTTAAATTTAAACATCTCATGCACCTAAATAAAATATTTATATATCTTTACATATAAACCTTTTTTTCAAAATGATGAATATCTTTATTGTAAATCATAGAATGATATTGATTTTTATGAATATTTTTAAGAATTCTCACTTTTCTCTGGCCAGAGTATTATAACTATTATAATTACTAGGAGTGTGAGTGGTAGAAACCATGAAATTTGATTTGAAATTATTGAAGGCCATCCTAAATAAGGGATTTTGAATATTACTTTACCAAGTACTTGGTCACCATTAATAATCCATGGATCAGGAACTGGATTATTATCACCTTTCGTTTGAATTAATATATTATTCCCATTTGGATATATCTTTATGATCCTATGAACTATTATTATGTTTGGATTTTGAGGACTTTTAAAAAGTATAATATCACCAACTTTAAGGGATGAAGGTGTAACACCTATTGAAAATATCAAATCACCTTTTTCTAAAGTAGGTATCATACTTCCACTTTCAACTACAGCTATAGGCACACTAGTGTGAAGTATTAAACTTAGTATTTCTTTAAAGCTAAGAGCTATGATTAATATTATGATTAATATTATAATATTTTTTATTATACTCTTCTTTTTGAGATACTGATATGTTTGTTTTTCATTACTCACAAAAATCACCCAATAAGACATTCAACCTTAGCATAAAGAGAAATCGGATTCTAAAAATTATCCTAGTCAAAATTTTGAACTCCCCCTTCCTAGTATTCCGCATAACTCTCACCACTCAGAAAACCACCCATATAGTATAACCCGTGCCTCACCAACGTTCTTAGTAGTGTTAAAGAGACATTCTGTAGTGTTTCTAGCCCCGCGAGCATAGTCCTTGAGGGACTTAGGCTAGTCAGCTTTCGCATTGCTACCACCACTGTAAGCTTCCGACCAAAATCAGGAGCAATTGATTGTTCACTTATATCCTCTCCTTATGATCAGATATACTATTATTGACAATATAATAAAAAATACCATACCTAAAAGTTTAACCCCTTCATTTCCAGGGGTTATAATTCCAAATCGACTGCCATACCCTATAAGAAGTCCAAGTATTAGAAGTATGATGCTTGGTAATAATGAGTATATTTTGTTAAAGCGTTTTCTTACTATTTTTATAGGTTCTTCCTTTGTGCTTATAGTAAATTGTCCAGTTAATGGTTGCATTTTTACTAATTTCTCTGCAAGTTCAATGAGCATGGCAGCTTTTTGCGTAGCATAGTATGTGTATATATCACTAGTTTGTGATGATCTTTCAACGAGTCCTGCATCTAGGAGTAATTTTAAATGTTTATCTATTGTTCGTTTATCTTTATTAAGTCTATTTGCTATATCCGCGACTGTAAGGCCATTCGTGGAGGTTAGTAGTAACTTTACGATTTTATATCGGCTTTCTTCACCTAAAATTTCTAATAGTTTCTGAGCATCTGACACATACACATTTTAGTTTGACATTTATTTATTATTTAGCACAGTAAAATCATGAAATAATTAATCTGCTAAAGAATGTTGTATATCTCATAAATATGGGATGAATTTTGATATGATCTCTCCTAAAAATGCGATGAGAGAACTAAATGTGAGACTCCTCCCTAGTTGGTAGATGCTTTTCTCTCAGGAATTTTATCTTTATTTCGTGAGCCTCCCATGAAAATTACAAAAATTATATTAATAATAGGAATGGCAGGACTATTTGTTTTGCTTCCACAAGCATTCTTAATATTACTAGTAGTAATAATAGGATACTTTGTTATCAGAAAGTATTCAAAACCTAAAAAAAGAGTTTCAAAAACTGTTGTAAGGGATATTATTAAGTATGCGTTTGGACAAAAGCCAAGAAAATTAATGTTACTAGGTGAGGTTGATGGTGTGGAAATTTTTAAGACGGATAACTTACCCTCGTTTATTTTTCGTAAGGGCATATCAATAAAATGTTATACAGGAATTAGAGTTGATGGTAAGATGCTTGGAATAAAAAAGATTAACGAAATATTGCAATGGTTCTCTGAAAAATCTCTTAATGGTTATCCTATCATTTTAATAATAACACATAATATGGAGATAAGAATTATTGCAGAATCCAGCAGAAATGGATTACAGCTTACTCAAGAGATGGTGAATGAGCTGGTTATGGAATCATCATCAACATTAAAGAACATAATAGATTTAGTTCCATCAATTAATGAAGCCAGTAAGATTCTTGAAACACCACTCTATGATTTTGGAGGTGTATGAAATGAACTCTAAAATATATGTTAAATCTCATGATCTTACTGATTATGATATAGGAAATGCTTTTGGCATCTTTGGATTCCATAACAATATTGTTGCAATGAAAATTTTACATAATCTATATGAATGTAATAACATGCCATACATGATTATTGACAGATCTGGATATTATAAGAATTTAATAAAAGTGGACGATGTAATATTCTTTAGAGTTGGTATTGATATATCATTAAACATATTCCATGTTAATAATAAAAATTATGAAGAACGTGTTATAACTCTTGCTGAAATGTTTCAACAAACATTAAATCTTACTGACGATCAAGTAAGTATTTTAATAGAGGCATTGCTGGATTTATATTCAAATAAATATGATACGTCTCTTTCTCTTCTCATTAATAGTCTCAAAACACGTCAATCTTTCGCAAATGCTTATGAATCAGCAAAAATCACTTCTATGATCAGACTTCTTTATCCACTTTACCTTAACAATGGTGTACCTGCATTTGATAAAGGGTGTAAATACTCATTAACTAACATAAACCTTTCTAAACCAATAATTTTAGATTTATCATATCTAAAAAGTATTGAAGCAAAGAATTTGGCATCCCTAGCAATACTTACATTTTATCTTTACAATATGGAAAGAACTATAATTTTAATTGATTCAATTAACCAATTAGTTCCTAGAGCATCTAAGCAAGCATTATCAGTTTTAAACTTAATCGATCAGCTTGTAAATGAGAACACGACTGTAGGTATTACAGCCTCATCAATAGTTGACGTTGATTTAAGATTCATTAATAGACTATCAACATTAATTGTAGCCGAAAATACATTTTCACATGCAAATATTAATAAAGAATATCAATTAAAAAAGAATGAGTGGCTTTTAATATCTAATAGATTACCCGAACCTATAATTATAAGCTTAGACCCTAGTCCGTGGATGCTTAGCGATGTAAATGATGATGAAGTTTTACAACATATGAAAACACTTGGATATGAACTTGAGCATGAAATTATCATAAATAAGCTTTTAATTACGACAACTTTAGAAACCATGTTTAAAGATAAAAGCAACGCTATAGCAGATTTACTAGAACATGCCTCATCAATGCTAATTACTAGGTCAGAAGCTATTAATATATTAAAAAAGCATGAAATTCAACTCGAAGAGTGCGAAACAATAATAGATGAAATAATAATGCACAATCTTCTTAAAGAATTATTAATTTCTGGTAGACGATTATTACATATTACACATCAAGGCTCCATCATCTTAAGCGAATATAAACTTAAGAGAGGTGAACCTTAACATGAGCCATATAGAATGGTTAGGACCAAACAAAATACGCCACTACTTAGGCGTGAATTCATATGGAATAGTTTTCGAGGAAATATACGTTACAAATAAAGATGATAAATTTTTCTTCACAAAGACAATATATACACATAATAAGTACAATACCAGAAAAGAATTAGTAAAAACAACATATACACTCGAAGAATTTTCAGAATTAGCATCCAGCATTAATACAATCTTATCAATATCTAAGAATAATCAACATCCCAAAAAAGCCAGAATATTATCATTTATAATTTCCATTAAGGGATTATTAGAAGCATTAGAAAATGAGGTGAACAAAAATGAGTGAAAAACATGAAATAGATGAAATCGAGGGTATTGGACCAGCAACATTAAAGAAATTATCAATGGCTGGAATAACTACAATAAAAGAGATAGCTCATATGCCACCAAAACTACTAGCAGAAATCGCAGAAATCCCCGAAAGTAAAGCACTACAAATCTCAATAAACGCAAGAAAATTAGTAGAAGAATTTTTCATCACAGCAAACGAGATAAAAGCTAGAGATCAGAAAAAACCAATACTAACAACAGGTGTACAAAGCCTGGATAACATGCTTCTTGGCGGTATAGAAAGTGGAATACTAACAGAAATTGCAGGAGAATACGGTTCAGGCAAAACACAACTTTGTCACCAACTAGCAGTCACAGTTCAATTACCTACTGGAAAAAAAGGTTTAGACGGAGCCGCACTTTATGTAGATACAGAGAATACATTCAGCTATACAAGAATCGAAAGCATAGCCAAAAGATTCGAACTAGATCCAAACAAAGTACTAGATAAAATCTTCGTCGCTAAAGCTTTTAATACAGAACATCAAATATACATCATTCAACAAGCTAGATCAAAAATCAAAAAAGACAACATAAAAATCGTCATAGTAGATTCAATAATAAACCATTTTAGAAGCGAATATCCAGGTAGAGAAACACTAGCAATAAGACAACAAAAATTAAACACACACCTACATGACCTTATGAGACTAGCAGAAATCTTCTCAATACCAGTCATAATAACAAACCAAATAATATCCTCACCAGACACATTCACTCAACCCAAACATCCAGCAGGAGGCAACGTTCTTGCACATACATCATCAATACGCATCATGCTAGAAAAACGCGCCAACATAAGAACCGCACGAATAATAGACTCACCAAAACACCCCATCACATCAGCCAATTTCATAATAACAGAACAAGGAATTGAGGACGTCCCAAATGATTACGAAAAATAGAATCTAAATCTTTCCCTCTTTTTATAAAAAATAACCCTTATATGATTTTTTTAAATCTTCTAAAGTTTCTCAAATTTTATAAAAATCATTAATTCTAGTTAAGAAATATTTTTGTAAATAAATTTTAAATCTACCGTTTAAAACGAGGTTCATCATCTGTTTTATCATAAACAACTAAAATCCAATATTAATAACAGCTTATACAACACTTTAAATGCGCTACTAATAGTAAAGGATCTGAAAGATATAGATTCATGAATATAAAAAATAAAAAATACTTTATATTTAATTTTGAAAAATATGTATATGTTCTTCATGATTCTGTGCGTTATAGCTAATTTTGAGTGGATTTTATGAATCAAAGTATGAATAAAGTTAATAGGTCATAATAGATTATTTTGCGCGTTCTAGTACTATTTCTATTGTTGATACGTCTCTAGCTTGTTCGCCTTCACCAACTCTCTCAGTACTAATTGAAATATTACCAACCTTCACCTGCCCTGGCAGAATTTTCTTTTCTAAAATTTCAGCAACACTTACAGCTCTTGAAATTGCTCGTCCCCTCGCTTTCAAGACAATTTTCTCATTACCTTTATTAAATTGTGTTAATGTTGCTACTATGTAAGTTATTATAGGTTTAGAACCAATTAGGACTGCATTTTCTATGAATTTTTCTACAGATGTTTTTGTAATTTGTTCTTCTTTAGATTTAATTTTTTCACTCATGTCTTTCACCTCAGTTGCTTTCTGAATATTATAATTAAAAGCGCTATTAAATTTTTTCTTATTCCGAAATATTTCATAGTTTCTCATGAGAAATCTAATGATATCAATTATATGCTTTTGCAACAACCTATTATGGTTTCAGATATAGCTAGAATACTTTCATTTTGTTAAGTAATGGTAACAAGAACTATAGCTGTGAGAAGGAATAAAGAGCTTGGTTTTAAAACTACAGGTTATTGGATGGGTGCTATCTTTATGGCATGCGGAGATTATCATCATCACATTGCTTTTAACAACTGGCCCTTACCACAACCAAAAGAAGGTACTGGGCTTCTAGAACTAAGAATGCTTTCATTACACGGTAAACGTATAGATCCTCTTGGTGTAGAATTAATAGGAGAGTTAAGTTTCTTATTAAAAAATTAATGCTAAGCTTTCTAATGATCTCTCTAAAAGCAAGATGTTAGAAAAAATGCAATATTAACGATTTGTTTTTAAGGTGTAAAAAATTATCTAAATTGGGTGATCTAATGAATACAGTAGAGTCATTTATTTTAGAGGGTAAAAGTTTTGAGGTATCTTATTCTAATGATGTACCTATGGTGCAGAGTTATAAAGGGGTTTCTAAAACTATTGTAAGTAAGGATGAGTTAAAGGGTTTTAAGAAGAGTAAAAGTAAAGTTGATCCTAAGTTGGTTAAGATTGTTAGGGAGATTTGTAAGGTTCTTATGGATAATAAGATATCTTTTAAGGTAATATTTATTAAAAAAGATGTAGAGATTAGGTTTGATTTAGATCATTATGTTCATATTTATGAAGATGGTAGGATAAGTATTGCAGGTTTTTCGTCTGATGGTGAACGGCCGTTATCATTAATTTATAGTATTTTGGATTCTGCGGGTGAGGTTAGGTTTTTGAGACCACTGCGTTGATTATTCTTCATATTTTAATCCTTTTTTCTTAAGTAGTGTTGCTGCACGTGATATTTCTCTGTCTTGTTGCTTGGCAAGTTGCTCTATGTCTTGGAATTTTGTTATTGGTCTTTGTCCTAGTCCGCATAATCCATTTTGTGTGAATGCTCTTTTTTCACAAATGGCGTAATTGCATTTGTATCCTATGCATACATCGTTGACCCATGTGCAGAAGTATACGAGATCTCCTATTGTTGGTCCATACATTCTTTTTTGTGTTTCAAGGTAATTATTTCCATTAAAGAGTTGGTTGGCTCTTTTTATTATTAAGGCTTTTTTTGCGCATCTGAAATGTGGACATATAGGTATGCATTTGTCAAATGTGATACCTGTATTAATGCCCATCGTTATCAATTTGTTAATAGGCACAGTTTTATATTATTTTTTCGTTTTTTAATACTTGACTAAAGGGGGTTGTTTAATGGCTGTTGTCATAGGACTTAGTGGTGGAGACCACCTTTACCAAAAAATTGCCGATGGAATAGGTGCTAAGGGTGTTAAGGCTGAAACAAGGTTTTTCCCTGATGGAGAATTGTATCTTCGATTGCCAGTTGACAATTTTAATGGAGAAGATGTTGTGATTGTTCAATCAATGTATAATCAACCTAATAATAAATTAGTAGAATATATTTTTGCTGTTAATACAGCTAAGGATCTGGGAGCTCGTAAGGTTATTGGTGTAGTGCCATATCTATCTTATGCTAGGCAGGATCGTCGTTTTAAGCCTGGTGAAGCAGTAAGTTTAAGAATTGTTGCTGATCTCATTCATAATGCTGGTACTGATCATTTAGTTGTGGTTGATATGCATTTGCATAGAGTTAGGGGTTCAGAGCTAGAAAGTATATTTAGAATACCCGTGAGTAATGTTAGTGTAATGCCTCTTTTTGGAGAGTTATTTAAGGATGTGGTAGAGAAAGGTATAGTTGTGGGTCCTGATGATGAAGCTATAGAGTTTGCAAAGGCTGCTGCTAGTAAGTATAATGGTAAGTATACTAATTTTTCAAAGATGAGATTGGGTGATCGCGAAGTTAATATTATTGCTGATAAAAATATTGATTTTAGTGGTAAGGATGTGCTAATCGTAGATGATATAATTAGTACTGGTGGTACTATAATGACTGCTGTAAATCTGCTTAAACAATTCAATGCAAAGAATATTTACGTAGCTGCTGCACATGCATTATTGGTTGAAGGTGCACTTGATAAGCTTCGAGCTTTGCAATTAAAAGATTTAGTATCATCAAATACAATACCAAGCCCCATAACTAGAGTTGATGCAACACCTGTGATAGTTAAAGAGCTTCAAAAAATAATCTAGGTGATACATGTGAGTACAATCGAAGATAGTGATGAGATAGAAGTTTTTGGCGCTTCTTTTGGTAGATGTTCTAAGATTGTAGTTGCTTATGATGGAAGTAAACGTGGTCAGTTAAAAATGAATTTTATAATAGCAACATTAAATTCTTTTGGAGTATCTACGGTCAGTTTAGGATTGGGGTCTTTATCAACCATTTCTTATGCTATTAGAAAGCTTAATCTTGATGGTGGTGTTATGGTGTCAGATAATGTGACTTTTATTGATCGTTTTGGCATACCATTATGTGAGAAAGATCTGCTTAAAACTAGTCCTGAATTAGTAAGTTGGGATAAAGTTGGTAAACAGTTATCATTTGATGTGGATCCATATTATGTAGAAGATTTGCTTAATAGTAGTTTTCAATTGCTAACCTCATCAAATCTTACGGCTAATATTGTAGTGGACCTTTATGGTGGGGGGCTTTCTAAGATTGTTCCTGAAATATTACGTTTGACGGGATCTCGTGTGACAACTCTTAATGCTGTTCCAGAGAGTGTAGAGGATGATAGAACTTTTGATGAAGCTGTGAATGATATTGTGAATGCTACAAAATCTTGGGAAGCTGATATAGGATTATTATTTGATAGAAGCGGGAATAAATTATTAGCTGTGATTAGGGATAAAATCATATCTGGAAAGGAATTAATTGAGTTAGCTTTAAGAGGGTTAAAAAGTAGTAAAGTGTTTTCTCCTCAATTTTTTAATTCTACTGTGCATAAGATTATTCAGGTTAATGTTAATAAATGTGCGCTTCAGGAGTATACTATGATGTTTCTTAGATGGAGAGGTTTTATAGCTTATACTGAATATGGAAGTTTGTCAAGTCCATTAACTGGTTTGCCTGATCCAGCATTTACATCAATATGCTTATTAGCTTCAAAACCATGGATAAATGGGTGAGTTTTATGAGTAATAAGATTAGTTTTGAGGTTATAGAATTGGGGGAAGAGGTTGAGGAAAAACCTACAGAACCATTTGATGTTATTATAGTTGGTGGTGGTCCTGCTGGATTAACAGCTGGTATTTATGCTGCTCGAGCCGGCTTAAAAACTACAATATTTGAAGGTAATGCTGTTGGAGGTATTGTGGCAATAGCTCCTCCAGTAGAAGATTATCCAGGTTTTAAATATATTGAAGGCCCTGAACTTGCAAAACTTTTTTGGGAACATGCAGAACAATATGTAAAAGTGCGTGTTCCTGAGCTAGTGAAGCGTATAGTAAAGGATGGTAATTTCTTTAAAGTTATTACAAATAAGGGTGAATATTTATCAAAAGCTATTATACTTACAACTGGTTCTAAAAGGAGAAAATTAAATGTGCCTGGTGAAAATGAATTTGCTGGTAAGGGCGTATCTTATTGTGCTGTATGTGATGCCCAATTTTTCATTGGAAAGCGTGTAATAGTTGTTGGGGGAGGTGATGGTGCTGTTGATGACGCGCTTTATTTGCATAAGGTAGGAGTTGATGTAACGCTTGTTCATAGGCGGGATCAGCTTCGAGCAAGTAAAATATATCAGGATAGACTTTTCCAATCGGGTATAAAAATTATTTGGAATACTGTTGTTAAGCGGATAGAGGGTTCACGTACTGTAGAGCGTGTTGTTTTGGAGAATGTAAAAGATGGCACTACGACAATATTGCCAATAGATGGAGTTTTTGTGTCAATAGGTCAAGAGCCAGATAATTATTTAGCTAGACAATTAGGTTGTGAGTTAACACCTGAGGGTTTCATAGTTGTTGATCGTTTTCAGCGTACAACAGTACCATTTGTTTATGCTGCTGGTGATATAACTGGTGGTTTTCAGCAAATTGTTATTGCGGCTGGTGAGGGTGCCAAGGCAGCTTTAACAGCATATAATGATTTATTAAAGAGTGGCCTAATATGAATTAATAAGATAATGTCCATAAGAGTATGGGTCTTATATAAACTGGTAATTCTGGTTCTTTTTCTTTTGGCTCTTCTTCACCGGCTAGGTCTCCTTTGTATGTGATTTCGCCTGTTTTGGGTGTGCGTATCCATGATCCCTCATTTAATAGTAATCCTCTTATAGTTCCATATGCTATGAATGGTGTTAATGCTGAGATGACAATAATTAAATATGGAATCCATGGGATTTTTGATAATTCTTTTTCTCTGTAAAGACCTACTACTACTCCTATTATAAGCGTGAGTGGATAAATATTTGGAGCAATATATGCATAGTAATATCCGATAGGCCCTAGTGCAAATAAAAAGTTCACATTTATATGGTATTGGCCGAAAATATATGAGAGTATGCCTAATATGCTTTGTACGCCGTAAAATCCACTGATTATGAAATCTATTTTTGAAATTATGTTCATGTTTTTATTTTTAATTATATGTATTAAGCGTTTTCTTGTATCTCGTGTTATACCTTCAGACCATCTTATTTGTTGTCTTAATAGGCTTTTGAAGTTGCTGGGGCATTCAGCAGGAACTTTTATGTTTTCATCATAAATTATTTTATATCCAAGCATTCTTATTGCAGCCGCTAAATCCCAATCCTCTGTTATTGATGATTCATTGAAATACCCTATTTTCTCTAGTATGTCTCGTCTTATCATGAATACGCTACCCATTAAGGGTACGAATCCATTGATTGCGCTTCTTCCTGGTATTTCTGTCATGCAATAGTATGAGAACATAAGCCTAACACTTTTCGTGATGTAATTTTTATTTTCATTTAGTGTGTGTTGTGTATAACCTTGTACAGCAGCTATTTCTTCATTATTAAAGTGTTCTAGCATTCTCTTAATTATATTACGAGGTGGTATATAGTCTGCATCAAAGATTAGAATGTATTCTGTTAATGGATTTATATATTTTAAAGCATTATTTATAGCTCCTGCTTTGAATCCCTTACGTGTATCCCTGTGAATAATTTTTACTTTGGGATTATTTCGCCATTTTTTAAGGTTTAATAATGTTTCCTCATCGGTAGAATCGTCAGCAACAATGATCTCATAATTTGTATAATCTATATTAGTGCAGGCTTTTAAGAGTCTATTAATAACTTTTGGTTCATTATATGTGGGAAGTATTATAGTGACGAACGGAGCATAACCTCCATTTGTCATTTTTATACTATCTTCTCTTCGTGCTTTATGTTTTAATGAAGCAATAATATTGATTAATGTCCTTATGGAGATGATCGTGAAAAATGTATATATAACTAGCCATACAAGTGTTATCCAATGTTCTGCAATGAGAGTGTTAACTGATGGAAACATTATTAGTTAAACATATTTTCGGATTACAAGTATATAAATCTTAATTGACAAAAATTCATAACTTTTTTAATTTAATATGTGCTTATCAATATAAATATGTTCTGCTTTTCTTCATGAAAACTTAATCTTTAAAATTTTATTCTCAATTAGAAGTGTTAAGATTTTAACAGTACTAAAATAATGGCGATAAGTTTATATTACCAATAGGTATTTTTACCAATAGGTAAAAGGTAAATGTCAAAATCTCATATTGGTGATACTAAGCTGAAGATACTAAGTATAATATGGTACATTAGCACTCATGGAGAAAATGCATATGGATATAGAATATGGAAAATGCTGACTAAATTCCATAATACACTAGATCTGCGTAATGTATATCATCATCTCAATGAATTGGAGCGCATGACGCTAATCAAACGCAAAATGGCTATAAAGACTAAAACAGCACCACCTCAGAAAGTCTATGAATTGACTAGCGAAGGAGAGAATGTTGTTACTAAATATTGTGACATGTATGTGAGTTGGTTATCAAGGGTGGAAAAATATGATAAGGAAAAAGATATTAGCGTTAGCGTTAATAGAGTCAATGGGAATGATGAGCCTGGGGCTTTTAGCCCCAGTTTACAGCGTTTACCTAGTTAACCGAATATCAATCAGTATAATTGATTTGGGACTTATTTACATGGAGTTTAATATTGTTTCTGCGATTTTTAAGGGTATTATTGGTTATATTGTTGAGGTTATTGATAGAAAAAAGCTTTATGTTTTTGGTGCTTTTTTAAATACGTTAACTTTTATTTCTTACATATTTGCAAATAATGTTTTTCATTTAATTATTATAGAGTTTATGAGTGGTGTAGCTTATGCTATTGAGGGTCCTATAACATTATCTTTGCTAACTGAGATGCTTGATGATAAAAAATATGGTCGTGAGATAGGTATTGTGGAATTTGCTAAGGAGATTTCTGTCGCTATTGCTTCACTAGTTGCAGGTATTGTCGTAGTAATTATTGGTTATGAAGCTGTGTTTCTTTTAGGTGCTGTGTTTCAAATAGCTTCTGTGATTATACTTAATAATTATCTTTGAACTCATTGTAACATTCTTATAATGAAACTGCATGCGTTAATATTAAAAGTAAACTGGTATTTTTCGAGTGCCTTTTCATAATAAAGGGTTTTAAGTTAATATGGTCAGTTCGTCGCGAGGCAGTCATCTTAGTTCTTTAGCCTGGGACGGCTACATCATCCCTTATATTATTAATTTGTACTATGATTTAAGGGTTTTGCATTTTAATTTTTAATGTTTTGTGGAGTGTCTTGATTGTTCCTGATATTCTTATTACATGTGCTTGCAGTTTTGTTCCCGAATATGAAAATAATGATATGGCTGATCGTATGTGGTTGACATGTTTATGATCAACTCTTATTATTGCTATATTTGATTTTTCATCATATGATATGATTTTTAACCATATGGTGCCGAGCCCAATCTCGCCATAAAGGTGTTTTAATGTATCTAGTAATATGTTTTCAAAGGTTTGTTTATTTATGTTAGCGTGTATATGTATTGCTATGTATCTTACTCTAAATGTTTTTTTCATGCTAATCGCCTTATGAGTGAGTATGGATTTTTAGAGATCATATCTAATGTTTTTTCTTGATTGAGTCCAAGGATTGAGAATAATGCAATCATATCTCTTGGGCTGCGCATTTCGGATGGTTCTTTTGCACCGGAGCTGATTATTATTGGTATTTTTGATGATGCGCTAATTAAGTATTTAGCGATTAATCTAATTGTGTTTTGCAAATTTTGTGTATAAAAAATGTCCATAAATTTTATTTCTAGTGGACGTTCTTTCATTTTCATTGAGTTTATTTGCCTCTCATTGATTAATGATAATTTTTCAGGTGGAATTAAAATTGCATGAATATTCTCTAATTTTGCGGCTATCCTTGCTGTTTCTTGATTAAAGCATTCTGCTATTATTAGGTCGGTCCATCGTACTTTACGTGATGTTTTTTTAAGTTCACTAGGTGAGTGTGCTAGTATTGTATACCGTGTATATAATTTTACTCTTTTTCCGCTTAGACTTTTAATTAATTCAGCTTCTTCATTTGAGCTGATTTCTATCACTAGAGCTCTATATCCTAAGTGTAAAGCCATGTTGATGAATTCTAATAAAGAATCTTTAGAATAGTTTGTTGGTTTTATGTTAAAGTCTATAAATATCCTCATCAAAATCACCCAAGAAGACTCCTAACTAATGAGTTCTAGTGTTTTGTATATGTTGCGTGCTTCTGATAATTTCTTTATTCCTGCAATTGCAATTTTTACCCGAATTATATCATCGCCTTCATCATCTAAAACTAAGGTTGATTTGTATGCTTTTTGTTTATTGAAGCGTATGTGAAGATGGTATTCCTGATCTAGAAAGAGTTGTAATTGCGAACTAATTATGGATTTATCTGTATCACTCATTTTTGATGCTAATAGTTTAATTAGATCTGCCACCTGATTCTGTCCTTTTAATTCAACCCATAAGTGTATTATATCATTACCCCAATGTCCACTTAATCGCTCTCTGTTAATTTCAATTATTTGATGATATTTTTCTGGAATAATGTTCATTAGCGCCATTTTTACCTTATTTTCATCTTCTGTAGCGTGAGAAAACGTGCTTATCTCTGCATAGAGTAATCTTATATTTGATATCATACATATGTAATGATAGTGCTTTGAGTTATAAATCTCACTATTATATTTTTATCATTTAGCATGAATTCTTTTATTAAATAATTTTACTCTTTACTTTGACGCTCTCTACGACTAAAGTCTAGAAATTCTAAAGTGAATGGGGTATTATCTCGTAAGTTATTTTGTATTTAATTTTTATTGACAATTCATCCCAAAACTCTGGGCTTTCTTGCCGAGTATTTTGTAATGTTAATAATTCTTGTATAATAAAGGGTAGAAAAGCAAAATATAATTAGGTGTTACATATATTTGGTTTAGGTAAGGTGGGAGTAGAATGTTTTCACCTCCAAGCATGGGTTATGATAGGGCGATTACCATATTTTCGCCCGATGGTAGATTATACCAGGTTGAATATGCAATAGAAGCAGTAAGAAGAGGATATACAACGCTGGGTATTAGATGTGCTGATGGAATACTATTAATGGCTGAAAGAAGAAAAATAGCGCTTCTCATAGATGAGAGTACTATAGAAAAAATTTGGAAAATTGATGATAATATTGGTATAGCGTATGCTGGTTTAGCACCTGACGCGCGGGTTCTCATGGAAGAAGCTAGGACTGCTGCCCAAATTCATAGAATACTTTATGATGAACCGATCCCAATAGAAGAACTTACTGCAAGAATTAGTAATATTAAACAATTTTATACATTACATGCTGGTGCTAGACCATTTGGTGTTGCATTTTTAATAGGTGGTGTTGATGAAAAGAGACCAGTTCTTATGTCAACAGATCCTGGCGGTGCTTATGCAGGTTATTACGCACATGCACTAGGTGCTGGTAGCCAGACAGTCTTAGAAGTTTTAGAAAAAGAATGGACGCCTAAAATAACTTTACAAGAAGGTTTAAAATTGGGACTTAAAGCAATGGCAAAAGTTATTGAAGGTGAATTAACACCTCAAAAATTAGAGATTGCTACTATAGATATTGATTCAGGAATGTTCCATAAGTTTAGTTACGATGAGGTTAGTAGGTTAATAGAGGAATTCAAAGGTGGAAAATCCTAATGACATACGTAAGTGAGCTCTTATGTCAAAACATGAACCATCTATTGCAAAACTATACATAAAGGGAGAAAGATTTGAGATTTTGGTTAATCCGGATTTGGCTTTAGATTATAGATCTGGTAAACCGGTTAGTCTTGATAATGTTCTCATAACTGATACTATTTATAAGGATGCTAAAAAGGGTGAGCGTGCTTCTGTTACTACTCTTCAGAAAATTTTTGGTACCACGGATCCTAAGATTATTGCTGATATAATATTAAAAAAAGGTGAGGTACCTCTTACTGCTGAGCAAAAGAATAAGTTAATTGAAGAGAAAAAAAAGCAGATTATTAATTTTATTTCAAGAAACTGTATTGATCCGCGCACAAATGCTCCTATTCCACCAACTAGAGTTGAGGTGGCATTGAATGAGGCCAGATTCCATATTGATCCCTTTAAGGATCCTGAACAACAGGCTATGGATGCTCTAAAAGCATTAAAGAGTATTATTCCTATAAAAATGGCCAAAGCCGTTTTAGGCGTAAAAATACCTGCGATGTATGCTGGTAAAGCTTATAATCAAATTTCTAAGCTTGGAACTGTAATAAAATCATCATGGCAAACTGATGGTTCATGGGTTGGTGAATTAGAAATACCCGCAGGAATGCAGGATTCTTTTATTGCTAAAATTAATGAATTAACTAAAGGTTCTGGAGAAGTTAAGATTTTAAGGGTTGAATAATATGACATCCCAGCCTAAAAGGCCAATTGTAGTTCCTGGAATGATGATTGCAGAGGGGAGTTATAATCCAGGTCAATATGTTATAAATGAAGATCATAAATTTTATTCAACAATTATTGGTCTTCTTGAAATGACTGAGAAAGATGTTGATGTTATACCTTTAAAGGGTGTGTATATACCCAAGGTTGGTGATAAAGTTATTGGTATTATTACTAATTATTATTTACTTTCTTGGAGTGTAGATATTAATGCTCCTTATGAGGCTATACTCATGGCTGCAGGTGCTCTTGCTAAACCTCTTGAAAAACCAGGACCTGATTTGGGGAAGTTTCTTAATATCGGTGATGTGATTGTTGCTGTTATTCAAAAATTTGATCGTTTATCTAATCCGCAACTCACGTTAAAAGAACCTGAATGTGGTAAGGTTATTAGAGGGACTTTGGTAGAGATTACTCCCTCTAAAGTTCCTCGTCTAATAGGTAAGAAAGGTTCTCTTATTAATCTTATTAAGAAGGAATTAGATGTTAAAGTTGTTGTAGGTCATAATGGGAGGGTTTTAATTATTGGTGATTCTTGGGAGAGAGAACAGTTGGCTGCTGAGATTGTGCGTAAGGTTGAGACTGAAGCTCATGTTCCTGGTCTTACTGATCGTATTACTAAAATGATTGAGGAGTGGAAGAAAAATGCTTGATAAAGATTTTATAAGACATGATGGAAGAAGATTTGATGAGTTAAGGCCAATAAAATTTGAAGTTGGTATACTAAAAAATGCTAATGGATCAGCATACATAGAGCAAGGATTAACTAAGATTGTCGTTGCAGTATATGGTCCAAGAGAGACATATCCAAAAATTACAGCTTCACCGAATGAAGCAATTTTACGCGCAAGATATCACATGGCTCCTTTTTCTGTTACTGAGGAAAGAAAATCTCCATCCCCTTCAAGAAGAGAAATTGAAATCTCAAAAGTTATTAGGGATGCATTAAGTGCTGCTGTCATACTTGAGAAATTCCCTAGAACAACGATTGATGTATATATAGAAGTTTTAAATGCTTATGGAAGTACTAGGGTTGCAAGTATTAATGCTGCTGCACTTGCTTTAGCTGATGCAGGAATTCCTATGCGAGATTTAGTTACTGCTGTTTCAGTAGGAAAAGTAAATGGTCGCATTGTGTTAGATATTGATGATACTGAGGATAAGCTTGGTGAAGCTGATATACCAATAGCAATGATGCCTCGATTAAAGAAAATTACGCTTTTGCAAATGGATGGATTAATGACACCAAACGAATTTATGGAAGCTCTAGAGTTAGCTGAAAAAGGTATTGCGCAAATATATGAATTACAAAAAAATGCTTTGCGTAAGGAGTTAGAAGAGATTCTTAAAAAGTATGAAGAAGGAGGTGAAACGAGTGGAGAGTATTAGACAAAAACTTATTCCTAATATAAAGCGTGAGACTATCTTGAAATTACTTGAGAATAATCAGCGAAGCGATAGACGTGGATTGCTTGAATTTAGGGAGATTAAAGCAAAGCTTAGTATTATTAATAATGCTAATGGTTCTGCTCAGGTGCATTTGGGAAATACAATAGTAACTGTTGGAATAAAGATGGAACTTGGTAATCCATTTCCTGATGAACCTGATAAAGGTATTTTAATGGTTAATTCTGAATTCCCACCAGTAGCTTCACCAGATTTTGAGCCTGGTCCACCTGATGAAAATGCAATAGAGCTCGCACGAGTTGTTGATAGAGGTATTAGAGAATCAAAATTCATTAAATTAGAAGAGCTTGCTGTTATACCTGGTCAAAAAGTATGGATTATATGGGTTGATATCTATGTATTAAATCATGATGGAAATTTAATAGATGCGTCTGGTATTGCAACAATTCTAGCATTAATAAATACTAAAGTTCCAAAAACTATTGTTGAGGCTGGTGGTGTAAAAATCTTGGAAGAAAAATACCCATTACCATTACGAAATCCCCCAGTTTACATGACATATGTTAAACTCAATAATAAGTTAATACTCGATCCCTCATTAGAAGAGGAGTTAATGTCTGATGCTCGTCTAACAGTAACAGTAACTAGTGATGATATGATATGCGCCATGCAGAAAGGTGGTAAGGGAGCATTTTCAATAGATGACATAAAAACAATAATCGATAACTCTATAAAGCTCTCTCCTATAATTAGAGAGAGGTTACTCAAACTCTCACAGGGTGATCAGTAAATGGGAAGGTTAAAAATTGTAGGTCCAGCAGGAAGTTTTGGACCAAGATATGGTAGTTCAGTAAGAAAGCGTTGGACGGAATTAATGATAGAGTACAAAAAGCCAAAACTATGTCCTAAGTGTGGTACAGTAGGTAGAGTTAAGCGTATAAAATCTGGATTATGGGTGTGTCGTAAATGTGGGAATCTATTCGCAGGTGGAGCATATGTAACCATGACCCCAATAGGCAAAATGTCAATAACAAAAGTAATAGTAGGTCCAACGGAGCTTCAGCAGAAACAGCAATAACAACTTCTAGAAGAGCTTCACCTCGAGTAAAAACGTTTGCTAAAGAATTAGCTTTTTCGCTTAATGCTATTAAAATAAACAGGGGAAAAGCTTCTATTGAAGATTTTCTTATATTATCAAGAGCAAGTAATTTTAAAAGGGTAATCTTTATTGATAGTTTATATGGTAATCCTAGCAGATTACGCATATATGATCCTTCAAATTTAAAACTATTAGGATTAGTATTAATAAAAGGTGTAAGTCTTTGGAGGGAGATCCAAAGTAGAATACGTTTTAGACCAAGAGGTGTTGTGTTAATTTCTGAGGGGGATCCTATAGAGCATGTAATTTCTAATATGTTAAATATTGCTATGGTAAAGTATGCTAAGGATGTCCCTCAAGGGTTTGGTGCTATAAGTTTAATGGTTAGTACGGATATTATTACTCTTAGATTTATTCATGTTAAAACATTAAGAGATTTTGGTCCTATAATAAGAATTAGAAGTATTATAAAAGGTGAGGAAAGAGTTTTTGGTTTACCCATTATGAAAGAGGATAGGAAAAATTAACTATAAATTTGAAAAATAACTTAGACAAATTGTGGAGAAGAGTAAATTAACGGGTATGATAGAAATGGTGCTAGAGTTTGATTTTAATAGTGAGTATGAGGCTAAAATGTTTTATTCAGTTTTAAGTCCTGAAGTAGGCATGAAGGTATCTAAAGGTGCTGAGTCGTTTATTAAATTGGATGGAAAAAGAGTATTTATATTTGTGCAAAGTACTCAGTTATCAAAGATGAGGGCTATTGTAAATTCATATGGAAGGTTAATAAATGTGGTTCATAACATAGTTAGTGTGGTTAGGGAGGTTGAGGAATAATGTCTGTTGGATTACCGCCTGAAATACAGAATCAGACAAATCGTGTAAAACAGTTAGAAGAACAACTAAAATTGGTTGTAGCTAGAAGGCAGCAAGTAAAGGCTGAACTACTTGATGTAGAAAGTGCTTTGGCTGAGCTTGAAAAGATAAATCCAGATGCAGTAGTTTATAAGTCAATTGGTAATATATTGGTTAAAGCTTCACGTGATGAACTTATTAATGAACTAAAAGAGCGTAAGGAGACTTTAGAATTGCAAGAAATGACTTTAGGTAAACAAGAAGCAACAATGCGTAAGCAGTGGGAACAGGCTGTGAATGATCTTAATGCATTACTTATTAAATATGGATTAGTTAAGGGTGGAGGCACGGGTGGAAGTACGGCAGGTAGTGGAAGTTAAGTGTAAAAATCAATTACCTTTGACTTTAGTTAGGAGTTTCTTTGAATGACTTTGACAGTCAAAAACTTATGTTTGGGTCACATGTTGATTTGTGGTGCTTGGCTGCGATGGTGACTGGAGCAAAGTATTCGTCAATGAAGAACATGGTTTCTTTGCGTTGGTATAGGGGGCAGCTTCGTAAGCTAGAGGTGGAGAAGTGTGGTGTGAGGAAGAGATGGTGGTACGATGTTTTTGGGGTTGAAGAGGGATATGTTGGTGAGGTATGGGTTGTGTTATGTGGGTGGTTCCCAGGGTGATAGGTTTAGTTTGAGGAGTGGTGAGAGGTTAATGCAACATGTTAGGAGGGAGGATTTTAGGGTTTTGACGAGAGGGCCTTTTAGGACTCGATTTATCTCTGCGACTAAATTCAGGAGACTTCTTGGGTGATTTGATGAACATTGAAAAAGCAGAAAATATTTGCATAAAGGCTGAGACATATGCTAGGGAACTTCTTGAAGAAAAACTTGGTAAGGGGTCATTATCTGATTTTATTATATTAATTTCATGTGATCCTAATCAAGAATTGTTCGAAGTTGATATAGAAGTGGCTGTTCCTAAAGTATTTAATATTAATTTACAACAACTAATTGATGATGTGATTACAGAAGTTTTTAAGGAAATTGATAAAATGGTGAATGAGGATTGCTAAATGATAGATCAGCATTAATTAATTGGATCAGAAATGCAAGTGTTAATAAAATTCTTATTACCGGTCATGCTAATGCTGATCCAGATGCTATAGCCAGTGCGTTGAGTTTAAAAGAATTAATAGAGAAAATAAAAAATGTTTCTGTTGATGTCACATTTCCTGAAAGCGTAAGCGAGTTATCTTCACATATATTAAAGATGTTAAATATTGATAATATAATTATAAATCTTGAACCAAATCATGATTGCTATATATTAGTTGATACAGCTTCACTTGAACAGTTAGGTGAATTAGGGAATAAGATATTAAAAAGTGAAAAGCCTATTATTATTATTGATCATCACAGAATATTACCTACTATTAATAAAGTTCCTGTCGCTTATATTGATGAAAACTCTCCATCAAGTGCCGAGCTTATTTATAATCTTTTTAAAGATTGCTCAATAGTTCCTTCAGTTAAAACTGCGCAACTTTTACTTACTGCAATTTTACATGAAACAAGACGTTTTATGTATGCTCAACCATCAACATTCAGAACTGTTGTGGAACTTATGCAGTATGGTGCTGATTATAATTTAGCACAAGAGATGATTAAACTTACTATCGATTATTCTGAAAGAGTAGCTAGGTTAAAGGCTGCTAGCAGAATTAGAGCTTATACTGTTAATGAGAATATTATAATAATTACATGGGTTGGAGCGTTTGAAGCATCCGTTGCTAAATCACTAATTGATGTGGGTGCTGATGTGGTGTTTGTCCTTAATACTGATGATGATAAAGTTTTTAGAATTTCAGCCAGATCAAAAGCATCAATCAATCTTGATCTTAGCGAGATAATGACAAAAATTGCTAATAAATTTAATGGTATAGGAGGGGGCCATAAAAATGCTGCTGGGGCGCATCTTAATGGTTCAAATGATCTTGTTGTAAAAGAAATACTTAGCGAAATAGAATTAAGGATGGGAAAGTTAAAAAGAATAATATGAAAAAACATATAATAACTATGTTTAATGTGTTTCAGGTAAATTTTTCTAACTTAGGATTAAAATTAAAGGATTAAGGGATTGTTAACACACGTTTTGTTATTCCGTCAACGTATATGTAACGTTCTCCTCCATCTTTATCAATTATATCTGCTTTATAGAATGGATAAAATGCTGTGCCTATTGAGATGATGTCAAATCCAATATTTTCTAATTTTTTAGTTAAACTATTGATGTCTATTTTTGAACTTTCTGTTAATAGTTTATTTTCATTGGTCGTAGTAATTTTCTTCTCAATTAGATTAGGATCAATAAGTATACGTGAAGTTTTCGGAACTATTTTCAGGGTATTTCTTTTAGAATCATAAGAAAGGATATGCTGATCTATCATGTTTTTTACTAATTCTTTATTAATGATTGTTTCTATATCGTTTAGTTTGATTTCTCCTTTTGATGTCAAGGATGCAATAACTTTTATTAATGGATTATCAATATCAATGTATTGGTTATTTATTTTATAAGAACCTAGTATATAGCTATTGACTGAATCTATTATGAGATAACGTTTTAAATATCTTTTTATAGTCTTACCTAATAAACTGCTTACCAATTCTATTATTTTAACTTCAACTAAGTATACTGGATGAAATATTAAGATGAAATTTTTAATTTTTTCAGATTTAAAGAAGAGCATTTTTCTTAAATTTTTTGATACTATTTTTAATGCTTCATCTTTTTCTAGTAATGGTGGTATGATTCTTATCATGATTTTTTCTTTGCTGAGCCTTGTTATCTTAATTTTTTCAGTGAATGTTTCATTATCCCAAAGATCTATTCCTTTACTTTGTGCTATAGCTATTGCTGCTGGTGTGAAACGGGATGATGTCACAAGAATAGCTTTGTCAGCACCAATATCTTCTTTTATTTCTGCTAATTTCATTACCCATTCTTTCGCTACTGGTTCAGAATAATCCTTTGCTTCAATAATTATACTTATTTTACCTTCCGGGCCTTCCTTCTCAGCATATACATCTATTTCATGCAAAGCTCCACTCTTGCCTCTTAATCTTAAGTTTCTTGTAACTTTATAACCTAGCGATGAAAAGTATTCAGCTATTTTTTCTTCTAAATGAGACCAGCTCAATTTTGCTCACTAATATTCAATGTAAAAATCATCATAATCATTTTTTGGTTCCTCATACCTAACATCAACCCTATCGACTACTGCCGCAGGAGGACCATGCCTACACCATTCAATAGCTTTTTCAACTGCTTCCTCATCACCTTCAAACACGGCTTCAACACTACCATCAGGTAAATTTTTTACATACCCTCTCAATCCTAATCTTCTTGCTACATTTCTTGTAGTAGATCTAAAGAATACTCCTTGAACAATACCATATACTCTCACATAAGCTCTTTTAATTACCATACCTCATTCACTAAAGAATATTTTTAGAAAAATATAAATAAATTATTTTGCGATTCATGTTGATGTTAATTCTTTAATTCTCTCATCTACAAGTCTTTTAGCCTCTCCTCCATCAAATCTTCCTCTTATCTGTCTCATTAACTCTTTCATTATTATACCACTAAGCGCATCAATTTTCGCAGTATCTTTATACTTTTCAATTAATGAATCGATAAATTTATTCACTTCCTCCTTACTGAGAGGCGTTAAATTAAGGGCTTTGAGCGCTTGATCTAATGAAGATGATGGATTTTTAGCTAACCATGTAAGTATGTCAGGTATAGCCTCTTTCGCAATAAGACCTTTTGATAATTCTTTAAACAAGTCTCTTAAAATTTCTTCATTAAGATTTTCAACAGGTATACCATCTCTTTTTAGACTTTTTAGTATCTGGGTTAATGTTGAAGCTGCAATGGTTGGAGGAACACCCATCTTAACAGCTTCTAAATAAAGTTCATAATAATCAGAATCAACAATACTAGATGCAAGTTCTTTGTTCAATTTGTGAATTCTTACTAATTCTTCTACCCTCTCTTCTAATGTTTTTGGTAGTGAATTACGTAAAGTATCCAATAGTTCTTTAGTTATAACTATTGGGGGGACATCCGTTTCAGGATACATTCTGGCTGAACCAGGTCTAGGTCTGGCATAACTCGTTGTCCCATCAGGTTTAGCAACTCTTGTCTCTTCAGGTATTGATGAAAAAGCTTGTAAAACACGCTGGTAAACAGCCTTTAATCCTTCTATACAGTTTTCTTCTGGTCCTCCAGTTATTACTATTGCGTCATTTTCATCAGCATTCATGAACTCTCTAAGTTTTCTAATTTCATCATTAGTAATACCATAATTGGGCAGTTCATCTGTATGTATAATTCCAGTCACACCACCCCAGAATTTTGCATAGTCTGAAAGTTCTGTACCAAATCTACGTCCTGGTTGAAGTTCAAATTTGAGAAAACCAGCTAAACCTTTAAGTTTTAGAGCATATATTTTCTCGTTATTATCAATATATTTGCGTAAAATTCTACTGTTGGTTTTCTCAAAAACTTTAGTTACATCCATTACCTCAAATATTAGTGAGTTTTTATCAATTTTTCGATTCAGTTCATCTTTTAACTTAAGAAGATTTATTTGCCTTAACGCCTCATACTCCACAACTTTACTTATCAATTCTAATTCCTGCACACCTTTTACTTCTGTTTTTGCGCCTCCTGAAATAGAAATATTTAGATCTTGTCTTATTGTACCTAAGCCTCGTTTTACCATATTTGTAGATCTTAAGAGTTTACCAATTTTAAGAGCAACACGCTCAGCTTGTTGAGGAGTATGTATGTCTGGTCCTGTTGAGATTTCTATGAGTGGTATTCCCATTCTATCTAATTTATAATATACTAATGATCCTTGTTCATCAACTTTCCTTGCGGCATCTTCTTCTAAGCTAATAGTTTGTATTGTTATTATTGAGTCCTCATCCTTTATAAAACCACCCAATGCAACTACTGCAGTTCTTTGGAAACCTGTAGTATTAGAACCATCAATAACTTCTTTTCTCATAACATGAACTTCATCAACTGGAACACTATTAACCATTAATGCGAACATTAGCGCAACACGTAATGCTTCTTCATTAATTGAGTGAGGTGGTTCCTCATCCATTTCTACAAGACAGGTGTTAGTGTGCTCGCATAGATATATATAACTTCTTCCTCTTTTAACCTCAAATAATGCTGCCGGATCAACATCTCCTAACTCACTTTTTACTGCTCTAAGATATCTATGAAATTTAATATTTTCTTTTTCGCTTAATTCAGTTGGGCATGAGCAGAATAACTTATTTTTAGTATTAAGCTGTTGATGCACTTCAAGTCCAACTTTAAGTCCAATTGCATAATAATCTATCATTGCAAACACCTCCAGTTTTCGAGAGATCTCTCTTCAATCTCACCTGCTATATTAGTTAGCATGATTTTCTTAGCATCTTTATAATCATAACCTTGTCCTAAAACCCACATCAGCTTAACTAATGCGGTTTCTGGTAACATATCTTCCGCGCCAATCGCACCAGCAGCTAGTAATTCTCTTCCTCGTGAATACACATTCATATTCACCCTACCCCAAATGCATTGTGATGTAATTACAACAACAACTCCCATTTCACTAGCTCTTTGCACTGAATGAATTAATCCCTCAGGTACATGACCAAGTCCTGTTCCTTCAATAACTATACCTTTATAACCCTTGTCTAATAAATAATCAATAAACTCACTACTTATTCCAGGATATGTTTTAACTAATGCTACTTTAGGTTCAAATTTAGAATATAATTCAATTTGCCTAGATTTATCACGAGGTAATAGATACCTACTATCAATAATATTAATTTGTTCTCCTCGTATTTCAGCTACTATGTTAGAATTTACTGTTTTAAATGCATCTCTTCTACTAGTATGCAATTTTCTTACTTTAGTACCCTTGTGTACATGACAAACGTCATCATCTAATCCTCCATGCATTACGACAAATACGCCAGAATATGGACCTTTTGTAGCATAAGTTATAGCAGCTTTTAAATTAACAGCCGCATCACTTGATGGTCTATCTGAACTTCTTTGAGCGCCTACAAAAATAACAGGTACTGGTAAATTTCTTAATGCAAAGCTTAAAGCTGCTGCAGAATAACCCATGGTATCTGTTCCATGAGCAATGACTACCCCTTCACTTCCATTCATGATCTCTTCTGCTGCAGTTTCAGCCATTTTAGACCAATATTCTGGTCTCATATCTTCACTAAAAATTTTTAAAAGTTCTATTATTTTTACATCATATTTTTCGGTAATTCCTGGAACAATTTCTACAAGATCAGCTACAGTAAATGATGGTTTTACTGCACCAGTTTCATAATCAATTCGACTCATTATGGTTCCTCCTGCACCTATTAGAGTTACGTATGGAAGACCTTTAAACTGATGAACTTGAGCAAATATCTGAACTTGCTCATTACGTTTCTTTACTTCAATTGTAGTACTTTCATCTATGAGAACTCCTATATTATATCCATTTTCTAATTTTATTGTTATATGATTAGAATCTGCGGTCTCATAACGCGGCATTAATATTCCAGTATAAGTTAAACCTCTAGACCTAATTATAATCATATCACCTATACTTGCATTCGCACGTTCTAAAATTTTTCTTGCATTACCTCTATATCCATAAAGAGGATCCAACTCTAGCACCAAATATCATAATAAATCGCATTAAATAAATACTTAAAGATCTCAACTATTAAGTATTTGTTTATTTTAGTAATATAAAAATGTTATGAATTATATACGTGACTTGCTTATCTTGCAATAATCGTAAAGTTCGTTTAAATACAATAATAAACCATTATCCCACCATAAACGAGAATCCCCCGATTTAAATAGTGAAGAATGTTAGATTAATTATTATATTATGTTTGCATTGATTTTTTATATATTTTTTGTATTAATGTTAATAACTCATGAGTTGTATTAGTCTTTATTTTAAGAATGTTTAAATTGTTTTTGTTTTATCATTTAATGGTGTTTGTAATGATACCTATAAATAAACCGTTAATTGGTGAGGAAGAGGTTCAAGCAGTACGTGAAGTAATTAATTCTGGTATACTTACAGGTGCTTCGATTGAGGGTGGTCCTAAGGTTCGTGAATTTGAGTCAAGATTTGCTAGTTTTATTGGTTCTAAGTATGCAGTTGCTGTGAGCAATGGTACAGCGGCTTTACATTTAGCATTATTAGCTGCTGGTGTTGGTCCTGGTGATGAAGTTATAGTGCCGCCATTTACTTTTGTTGCTACTGCTACTGCAGTACTTTTAGTTGGAGCTAAACCTGTTTTTGCTGATATTAATCCTGAAACATATAATATTGATCCTGAGAATGTAAGGAAGGTGATATCTTCAAAAACTAAAGCTATAATACCTGTACATCTTTATGGTTTACCTGCTGATATGGATCCAATAATGGAGATTGCTAACGATTATAATATCATTGTAATAGAGGATGCAGCTCAGGCTCATGGTGCTTCTTATAAGGGTCATATGGTTGGTTCTATAGGTCATATGGGGTGTTTTAGTTTCTATGCTACAAAAAATATGACTACTGGTGAAGGTGGTATGGTGACAACAAGTAGTAAGGAGTATTGGGAGCGTTTAAGAATGTTAAGGACGCATGGACAGGTTAAGGGATATGATCCACATATACTTGGGTATAATTATAGAATGCCTGAAATTGAAGCTGCCATAGGTCTTATCCAACTTTCTAAACTTCCTCGTTTTCTAGAAATTAGAAAAAGAAATGCAAATGTGCTTAGTGAGATGCTTAGTGATGTAAAGGGTATTAGACTTCCTTATGAGCCTAGTGGGAGTAAACATTCTTGGTATTTGTATACTATTAGTGTTAATAAGGATAGGGATATGCTACTTAAAAAATTAAATTCCATAGGGATTGGCGCATCTGTATATTATGAGATTCCTGTTCATCTTACACCATTGTTTAGAGGTATAGGGTTTAGTGAGGGTATGTTTCCGAACGCTGAAAATGCAGCGCGCCAAGTTTTATCACTTCCTATTCATCCTGGGTTAAGTGAGAATGATATGGTATTTATATATGAGAATGTAAAGAAATTCTTAGTGGGGTAGGAAAATGAGAGATGAGATAGAAAAGGTTATATCATTAAGGACTGAGGGGCCTGCTGATATAGCGCGTGTTGCTGCATCTATAATAACAATGGGGCAGCCAATATATTTAATACATTTTAAACATGATGGAAGGCATATTTATGGTATGCTTGCAATATTTCATGATTACTATGGTTTCAATGGTATTCCTATTTTCTACTATTTCACTTCTGAGCATGATTTAGGAAAGTATTTATTGGTAAAGGTTGATGATATGGGTGAACAGGTGAAGTTTTCTGATAAAATAATGACTGGTTGGACACCTATACCAATAATGACACTTGCCGAAAAACCTAGTTTCATACAAATCTAATGAGATGGTACTTCAGTAGTTTTCGGAGGCCCTCCTTTTATTTCTAGTGTTACGAATGATGGCGAGGGTATTTTTTCTATTATTTCCATATTATTTGTTACCTTGCCTAATTGTATAAAGCGCGCTTTAGCATTTTCTAAAAATATTACTAGTGCCCTATGTATTGGATCGTAAGCTACATCACCTGGTGTGAATGTTTTCTCTTCTCGAGCGGGAGGTGAAGAGATGCTCAATTGTAAAACGGCATATGTTCCTAAATTTGAAAAAATAACTTCTACTCGGAGTGTTCTAAGTGCAATTAATTTCTCAATTCGTTCTATTAAAACGGGATTTTTTGATCGCTCAAGTGTTATTTCGAAAGGGCCAATTCGTGTGTTTACTATAATTTGTAATGTTTCAAGCGACATATTAACCCAGATTTATTTTATAATCATCAACATATATAATTAACGTGACATCGTAGAAATGCTGGACTATTAAGTTTAAGAGATCCTCTCTAAATATTTTTTCAGCTATTTCAATAATTCTCTGCTTTGAAACTAATGCACCATGTAACATTTTAATTATTATAAGCGATTCTTCATATGTTAAACCATAATAATTTATAAGAAAGTGTTTAGTTATCTTCTTTATCCTCATTTGTTTCATGATAAATTTTAGATGTTTTATTATGTTATATTTAAGTAATGAATATGGGTCAGCATATAATTGTGTTTCGTTCATACCTTACCTTAAAAATTAGTATAAAAATGCATATAAAATCCCTGGTGAGATGACCGAAAATACACTAATTCATATTATAATGTTTAAATCTTTCATTAATATGGCTAACTCATCTTTAGACATTAAAGTAATTCCAGAACTATCTATTTTATAATGTATCCATTGTTGTTTATGCGGAACACCCTTCATTTTGCGTACTCTTCCTTGTCTTATTAAAATTCCTTGTTGCATTAAGTATGGATCATACCGTAAATCTATAATTCCATCTACTAAATAATCTATAATCTGCTCAATCTCATCAAATCCCTTTATACCGAAATGTATTGATGCAAAAAGTGGTGTGTATTTAGTTTTAGCTATGTTTTCTCGCATAAATTTTACTGCATCAAGTGTCATTGATGGTTCGGATGAAGACATTAATTCTGTTAATGAATCGATGAATATTATAGATTTTGATGATTGTATATTTTCAAGAACACTATACAATGTGCCTGTAACAGCTTGCAAATTTTTAGGATTTTCAATATAAACTACAGAGAAATTCTCATCCTTAGAAGGTTTTCTTATTTTTGAAGTAATACAATCAATAAAAATAAGCTTTTTATTCTTTGCATACTTTCTAACATTCCAACCCATCAAATCCATATTCTGAATAACAGCACGGGGCGTCTCATCACTTGTCAAATATATGACACTAAAATTCTTCTTAAGAAAATTTATTGTCATCTGTTGAAGCATGATAGTTTTCCCTATACCCCCTTCACCTGAGATTGTCACAAAACTATTCATAGGTATCCCTTCATACAATATAGTATCTAATAATGGAACTCCAGTTTTTATGCGTGGTATCTTAGTATGTTCCACGAACACTCATTACCACCATTAAATAAGTTAGCAAACAGTCAATTAACTTTCTAACAAACCTATTATTTTTAATACTTTAGTATGCCTAGAGTATTACAGTGATAACACATGATAACACTTACATTGAAAATACCTGAAAGATACTTAAAAGAACTTGACGAACTAGTAAAACAAGGACTTTTTACATCAAGAAGTGAAGCCGTGAGGTTTGCCTTGAGAGAATTGATCAGAAAAGAAAAAACAATAAATAGAAAAAATATGTATAAAATTAATGGACCATAATATTTAACAAATTTTAATTATTCGTTTTTCTGAAACACTCCCTCCAGCATACTTAATTATTAATCTTAATGTCATTTCAAGCGCCTCATTTATTAATCCTAAGTTTATCCCTGGTACACCCAAAGAGAAAACTATTACATTCTTTGTATTTTGAGTGATCATTGTCTCGCTTGAATCCCTATGAGGATACAAATGTATTATTCGCTTATCATCAGCTAAGATAGGTTGGCCCTTATTAAGAAATTCTTCCCGTCCTCCAATCGGTACAAAGCGTTCATTTTTTATTGATAAACGAAATACTATACTACCTTCAACAATATCAGCATCATAGAGACCTATAGGTATAAGAGTTGTTAACGATGCTATATTACCAGCATCCACAATATTATTTATACTCGGAATACTTTTATTCTGCAAAACTCTCCTTAATAACGCTTCACTACTTGGTCTCTGCTTAGTTGGATCAATACCAATTCTCCAATAAAAATCACGATAAGCCCTAACTACTGGATGTTTAGTAATTTCCATTAAACTGAACTTAGACCTTACATCACTCTCAACATTCCTAAGCATATTTATTTGCTCTACACTAGAAATACTCACAGTAACATTTTTAGCAAGTCCTAATCCAATCCAAACTTCTCCTAATAAATCACATATTATATCATTAATTATTAACTTATTATCCCAAACCATAATCTAAATTTACGTCTCCTAAATTTTTATATTTTATGTGTTACTAGTTCTACTCATAGTTTTCTCAAAATAGATAAATTCAAACAGACATCATTATTGATTATTCATGTAGAACATAGATCCTAAAGGCCTATATCACCATAAACTAAAACTCAATGGTGAGGCTGTGAAGCAGGAATCTCCCGGCTTTTAGTCGTGAGTAACTCACCTTTTCCTTTTTCCTCTAATGAAATCTTCAACCCACTTTATTGCTTGATCTGCTGGCGCATGAATTGGTGGATGTTTGAAAGCATAAGCTGAAATTGATGTTAATGGACCGCCAATCCCTCGATCCTTGGCTATCTTTATCGCACGCACAACATCAATCATAACACCTGCTGAGTTTGGGGCATCCCACACATCGAGTTTCACATCTATTGTGACTGGTGTGTCTCCAAAATATAATCCCTCGATCATAATATATGCAATCTTCTTATTTTTAAGAAATGGAACATAATCAGATGGTCCTATTTTTACATCAAATTTATACGGTACCATTGATGTCACAGCTGAAGTTTTGCTAATCTCTTTTGATTTAAGTCTTTCCCTTTCAAGCATGTTAAGGAAATCAGTATCACCACCAAAGTTTAATTGATATGTGCGCAGTACCTTTACACCTCTATTTACTAATAGCCTAACTAGAGTTTTATGAAGAATAGTTGAACCAATCTGACTCTGTACATCATCACCAGCAATAGGTAATCCTTTGTGCTTAAACTTTTTTTGCCATTTAGGATCAGATGCAATAAAGACTGGCATGGCATTAGCAAAGGCGGTTCCAGCTTCAAGACTTTGTTGAGCGTACCATCTTGCTACATTTTCTGATCCAACAGGAACATAATTGATTAGAACATCGGCATTAACATTCTTTAATACCTCAGCCACATTAACAGGTTTAGATGATGGATTTACTTTTATTACATCCTTAAGATATTTCCCAATTCCATCTAATATAGGCGCCCTCATAACCTCTACACCAAGCTTTGGGACATCACTAAAATGACGTGTATTATTAGGAGGTGTAAAAATAGCTTCTGAAAGATCCTTACCTATTTTCCTTTCATCCACATCAAATGCTGCAACAAATTCAATATCACTCACATGATACGCCCCAAATTTCACGTGAAGTAATCCAGGAACAAATGTATTCTCATCAGCATTCCTATAATAATATACTCCCTGTACAAGAGCTGATGCACAATTTCCTACACCAGCGATCGCTACTTTTATCTTGCCCATACTCCTACACCTTATAATATCTACAAAAATAGATGTATATATAATTATCGTTTATTTTCTAATTTATCTTCAATCTTTTTAATTAACAAATCAATATCCTCATTTAATGATATTGTAACAACATTAACATCTCCACCAGGACCCTCTCTAGCTATCACAAAACCACTAACTATTTCCCTTATACGAGAAACAATACTAGAAGATCCTTCAACGTAAAATGCATCATATATTTTTACTTTATTAACATATTTAACCAATCGTGTTTTTCCATTTCTATACAAATTTACTATTATTGCAAAATTATCATCGTGTATTAATAGGAATTCCTTAAAATGAGAATTTATGTACAGAGGATCAGCGATTAGCATATCAAAACCATATTCTTTAAAAATACTCGGATTTACATCAGCATACGATGTGAGAGGATAATCAGCAACTGAAATTAAATCTACACCATAAACATAAGGTAAAAAAATCTTAGAAATATATTCCAATCCAAACGTGGTTATTGTTGAAGGTTCAATAACTACACCATTTATAGATCTTCTAACATGTTTAATTAATTTTTTAGCTTTTTCAAAAGCATTTTTTGAATTTAAAAATTTAAAATAAATCATTAATCCTTGATCCTTTTTAACATAATCCAAAATTCTCGAATACTTATGCATCCCACTATTAAATCTCATCAAAAATAATTAAACTTTAATTACCTATCTGACCTCCTCCCCGCCCTAAAGGACGAGGGCTTCCCGAGGTCTCGGGGGTTACACCCCTTTACGGAGGCTACTCGGTTATGATCTACAATAAAAGACAACGGCTTACTCACGTTGCTTAACACAACACCAGCACCAATCTTCAATATGTTCAAAGCACCATTCAAATCAGCATGCAACCTATGACCAAACGGACAAACAACAACGCCTCTTTCCTCACGCACAACCTCAACACCATGATACACACAATACTTTGACGTATTATACTCCACTACCTCAAACACTCGAATACCATACTCCTGCGCCTTCAACTCAATGGCATCCATGAGTTTGCGGTAAGACCACATGTTTACCGTGAACTTATTACCCTTATCTTGCGCAATGTTAAAAGGATAACCTAAGTAGATGGTTGAAACACCTAGTTCGTGTAACTCCTTCAAAAGATGGGAAGCGAAGTGCCTGTACAAGTGAAGGAGTCTTCTAGTTAATTTCTTAAAAAGTCTCCTCTTCCCTCTTGATAATTCAGCGTATGCTTCGTACTCCCCAATGTTTTTCGTCTTATCCGCCAAGGATTGAACGTGTGTTATCTTCTTCTGAAAGTAGAAGTAGTCCTCCTTAGTTCTAACACCTTTGTAGAGCAACCAAGTGCCATCGTTCACTACTACGCTTGCCAAAACGTTAATGCCTAAGTCGATGGATGCGACCTTGCTTCCTTTAGGTGATTCAACTTGTATACTCTTCCTCTCTCCTCTCACGATATATTTACTCCTCTTCCCAGTCTTCGTTTCTTCAGCGCCTACTTCGACTGGTATGGAGGCGTACCAAGCATTCCTTGTTTCATCATAGCATATTTCCAACCTTCCTTGTTTACCGTACCATCTTAACCTACCTACGAACTCTATTTCGAGGTCGAAGTCCTTGAGGACGAGCTTGCGGTTCTGTTCGTCCGCAACGTACCTATCCTGTCTAACAATTAGAATAAGTTTCCTCTTCTTAGTCTCTCTGTCCTTCCAATAATGTGGTGGACTAACGTGTTTCATAAAGGGTGGTAGTTTGTTCTCTTTCTTCAACTTTAGAAGGGAGAAGAAGGAGTTCCATGCTTCATTGTTCTTTTGAAGTACTGCTTGTGCATTAACGCCGAGTATGTTCTTGTATTGCTCGTAGTATTTGTCCCACGTACCCTTGAAGTCTACACGTTGTTGCTGGAAGAACTGTTGCCTTCTCTCATAGTTCAGCTCGTTGAAGAGTTTTGCTGAGATGTTCGCTAACCTTCTGAGCTTCCTTTCCTGGAAGCTGTTTGGTAAGAGACGGACTACATTTGTTCTTGAATTCGACTTCGTAGATGCCCTCCTCTGGTATTGCGGGAGTAATCGGCTCCCGCTCCTCATGTCCTAAGAGTTGACCGGAGGAGGGCATCTCAAAGTAATATAGCGGTTTTGAGTTAAAAACTTTTACCCCGCCCCCTAGAAGGGGCGAGGTTTGTCGCTCATTTTATCATGAATCACCTAAGTTTTCTAATGGTTAGAAAGAAATTTGAAATAATAAAGTTAATAGGGTTAAAAGTTCTATTTTATATGGCGATGAAGAGAGTTGGTAATACTGATGAATAATGAAGTATGACACCAGAGCTGAGCCATTTTATAAAAGAATGAGCTACTTAAGATAAATTTTTATTTGAAGTTATATTTTTACTTTTACTATGTGGATCATTGCAGTTCATGGTGGAGCTGGAATATGGAACATAAGCATTAATAAAGCATATAAAATTGCAAAAGTCCTTAAGAAAGCTCTCATTAATGGAGGAGAAATACTTGATTCCGGCGGTTCAGCGTTAGATGCTGTAGAGACAGCAGTACGTACTATAGAATCCAGTGGAGAACTTAATGCAGGATTAGGATCATGCCTTAACATGGCGGGACAAGTAGAAATGGATGCTGGAATCATGGACGGATTTACCCTAAAAGGTGGTGCTGTAGCATGCATAAAAGACATAGAACATCCAATATCAGCAGCAAGAAAAGTAATGGAACTAACAGATCATGTACTCTTAAGTGGAGATTACGCGACTCAATTCGCATTAAGTGTTGGCATAGAACCAGCAAAAAACCTTATTACACCATCAAAAATCAGAAAATATAAACAACTCATCAAAGAATTAGAAAAACAAAATTCAAAAAATCTAAACGTGTATAAAAATATTAGATATTCTTTAAAAATAACCAATAATGGTGAAACAGTAGGAGCGGTAGCGCTCGATTCAAACGGTAGATTAGCTGCAGCTACTTCAACAGGTGGAATGTGGCTTAAACTACCAGGAAGAATAGGTGATACTCCTATACTTGGAGCAGGAACCTATGCTAACAAATATGCTGCAGTATCAGCAACAGGAGTAGGTGAACACATAATCAGAGTAGGTCTAGCATTAAAAATATGTGATCTTGTAGAAAAAGGCATACCATTACAACAAGCCACCAATGAAATGATAAAAAAGATAACTCAAATAGCTGGTGAAAATACCGCCGGAGTTATAGCCATTGATCATCATGGTAATTACGCATTCAACTATAATACGCCAGGAATGGCCAGGGGTATCTTAATACAAAATAAAGAACCTGAAATAATGATATGGAAAGATAAGATAAACGTAAAATAGGTGCACTTTATGATAATAATAAAAGAAATTAATGAATCACAAATTAACCTAGTTATTGCATTAGATCGTGAACTCTCATGGGAATTATTAGATCAAAATATTAAAAAACAACTAGGTTGGAATGAATTCATTAAAAGACATGAGAATGTTTTTAAGAATCTTTATAAATCATCAATAGGTTCTCAAATAATACTAGGAGCATTTGACGATGACACATTAATAGGTTATGCATGGATTGAATTACGACTCGACACAGTCTCCATGTTACCAACATGCTTCATAATAGATATAGGTGTGAAACAAAATTACAGAAAAAAAGGGATAGGTAAACAGCTTATAAATAAGATTAATGAAATAGCATATAAAAATAATGCAAAAACAATAAGCCTCCTAGTTGACAAAAAGAACAAAAACGCCATAAACTTTTATAAAAAAGCTGGTTTTAAGATCACCGGATACATAATGGAGAAAGATATTACTCATTAAAAATAAATACTCTAAAATAATTAATAAAAAACATGAATAAAAAAATAACCCTCATGATAATACTAATAATGATCATACTTCTCCACCAACTAAACATAACACATGCGCTACAAAATAACAAACAATCACGATATATACTAATCTGGATGGGATTAGAAGTAGTTAATGAAGACATAAAAACCTCCTTAGAACAATTAAAAACACATGCCAACATCATATCAGCAATATCATATGAAGCATACATATTACAATCTGATGGAACATTCACACGTAGACCTGGTGTTACTGATATTACAGAGGATTTAAAAGCATTAGGAGTAGAATTATGGCCAATGATCACGAGCACTAATATTAATAATATGAGAAAACTCTTCTCTAACCCAGATCCATTCATCACAGAAGCCGTAAACCTCGCAACATCACTAAACATAACCGGTTACAATATAGATTTTGAACCAACAAGCGCGACAACAGACGATGCATACAATTATGCAAACTTTCTAAACAAACTTGCAAATGCATTACATTCAGTCAATAAAAAACTTAGTGTTGACATTGCAACATGGTCCTTAATCTGGAATTATGACTTACTCGCAGAATCAAAAATAGATATCATATACGACATGTCAACATATGCAGGACGATTCGAAACATTTTACACAAACCTTAATAATGCTATATCAAAAATCCCCCTATCAAAATTAGGCATAGGACTAGAAACACTAAATCCTAACACAGGTGAAACATCACCATTCACTGAAGAAGAAATTGAAGCTAGACTAAGATCCATAATAAAATCAAACGTGAACAGAATAGCAATATGGCGAACACCATTACCAGACTACTGGTGGCCATTATTAGAAGACTTCAAAAACGGATTCGATATAACAATAAACATCAATAATCCACAACCATTAGTAGGCACAAACATTACAATCAAAATCAAAACAATTAAAGGCATAGAACCATTCACCTACATATGGAAACTAAACAACACCACATTAAACTGCATAACACAAACATGTAGCATAAAAATTAACAATACAAACACACAAACATTAACAATATTAGTAATTGATGGACTATACATCAATGCATCAAAAACCATAATAATATCACCAGTAACTAATACTACAACACAACCTACTACTAAAATACAACAAAACATAACACAAAATATTATCATTACATTAATTATATTCATATTAATAATCATAATAATAACATCCTACAAATACCATAAAAAATAATTACCCTACTTTCCCATACGAATTTTTATAACAATATGAGCTTTACTACAAAACCAATAAAACAGTAAAATAATATAAAAAGTACACAAAATACATGAACTCAGCAAGAAAACCCAAAACTTTAGCTCTAAAACGAATTGTCTATAACTTACAATAAACTATAATTATGATACTTCATTCCATCCCATCTCACCTTTAAAAGCGAGAAGTTCTCAACTTTTAGTCGTGAAGAGTATCATTTTACTTAAAAATTTACGATAAGTTTCAGAAAGTCTCAGGGAGTGTTTGTAAGCCCCCTTCTGTTTCAGACGGCATTTAACTTAGCGGCCTACCCGGCTGCTCGTGGGGAATCATCGCAGCTCCATCGGCCTTATGCCCCGTGGGGTTGCCTCGTTTCACCGCCTCCAATGATCTCGTCAACAGGTTAACTCGATGCCCGTCACCGGGCATCTTCACTGCATCATCCTCATAGACCATTGGCCGTTTCGTTTCTGTGGCTTAACCCAGGCCTTTCAGCCTGTGCCTTTCGGCACCACGGTTCCCCATGGCGGGGGACTTTCCTCGGACGTTCATCTTTACATCACGTCCGACAGCCGTCCAACACTCCCTGAGACTAATTAAAAAATACATAAAGATACTTTTATCTCTTTCTACATTAAAAGAACAAGCAATATATGAGAGAACAATATCCATTATCGCGTGAAAATAATTCACATAGGAATCGATGACACCGACTCAACCAACATGGGATGCACTACTTATATTGCTGCAGTAGCAGTAGAAAAATTAACATCAAAAGGATTCAAATTCATTGATTACCCAAACCTAATTAGACTCAACCCAAATATACCATGGAAAACAAGAGGCAATGGAGCGGTTGCACTAAGACTTAAAACAAACAATGATAATGAAACACAAGAAATCTTTAACACAGTATACAAATTAATAATAGAATATTATGATAAAAATGATCCTAAACCACAACCAGTCATAGCAATGCACACAGGCAACATCCCAAACATATTACGCGAATTCTCAAAAAAAGCCATAAATAGAATAGTATCACTAGATGAAACACTCAACATAGTCAACAAACTCAACATCAATTATAAAAGCACAGAAAAAGGCTTACGAGGATTAATAGGAGCAGTAGCAGCAATAGGAGAACCACTAGATAATAGCGATTACACATACGAATTACTCGTCTACAGACCCTTCACAGAAAGAAGCCTAAAACGAAACATAGACGAAAAATCCATCCTCCAAATGGATGAAAAAACACACCCATACACATTCAGCAACATCGATAAAGAAGAAAAACGCATACTAATAACACCACACGGCCCAGACCCAGTAATACTAGGCATAAGAGGAGAAAACCCAGAAATACTCATCAAAGCACTAAAAATAATAAAAATCTACGACCCCATAGAAAGATGGGTCATATACAGAACAAACCAAGGAACAGACGCACACCTAATACACACAACGCTCAACAAAATAGAACCATACATGTCAGCAATCATAACAGGAACAATAACATCAAAACCAACAATAACACCAGGCGGACACGTCTTCTTCAAACTAAACGACACAACAGGAACAATTAACATAGCAGTCTACAAAGAAACAGGAACACTCAACAAAATAGCAAGAAAACTACTACCAGGCGACATAATAAGCGTCGCAGGAGGAATAAAACCAGGACCAATAGGACTAAACCTCAACGCCGAAAAAATCACAATAATAAAACCCATAGAACGAAAAATAAAAATAAACCCAAAATGCCCAAAATGCAACAAAAACATGTCCTCCATAGGCAAAAACCAAGGCTACAAATGCAAAAAATGCGGATACACAACCAAAGAACAACCCAAATACATTAACAACACAGACCCAGACCTAAAACCATACACAACACACTTCCAAACACCTAAAGCACGAAGACACTTAACAAAACCACCCGAACGCTACGGAAAAGAAAAACAATCATTCACCTACGAAAAACTCTACGAACCATGGCACTGGCCCTAACTAAAAATTACACAATTTTTCCCTAAATTTATAATTATAACACCCTTCATCCAAAAATAATACGACAACACCCATAAAAATTACTTAAAACATAATTTGATAGAAACTAAAGTTATAACACAAAAGCCACACATGAGGACAGACCAATTTGACGAAGCATACAAGGAATTCAGCGCACCTTGAGCGATTAGTAGCGGAGGGCTGAACGCCTCGATCCTTACGGATCTTGGCGCTTACACCCCCGCCCTATCAAACCCGTCTTTTACGGGAGCTCTCGTCCTCCATCCATCCCAGGAGACCTGGGATTTCAGGAGGATGGCCGCCTAGTCTCGGGGTGGGGTTCAGGCTTAGATGCTTTCAGCCTTTACCCCTTACGGCTTGGCTACCCGGCATTGCCCTATCGGACAACCGGTACACCAGAAGCCGCGGTGCCACGTTCCTCTCGTACTGGTGGCACCTTCCCCTCAGGCGACCAGCGCCCCCAGCAGGTAGAGACCGACCTGTCTCACGACGGTCTAAACCCATCTCACGTTCCCCTTTAATGGGCGAGCAGCCCCACCCTTGGGAGCAGCTGCACCCCCAGGATGGGAAGAGACGACGTCTGGGTACCAATCCGCGGGGTCGATGGGGACTCTCGCCCGCGACGAGCCGGTTACTCCCGGGGTAACTTTTCCGTCATGCCCGGCCCCCATCGATGGGGGCACGAGCGTTCGCTAGGCCCGGCTTTCACCTCTGGTCCCCGTGCGGTTAAGGGACCAGTCAGGCCAGCTTTTGGCCTTGCCCTCTACGGTGGGGTTCTGTCCCACCTGAGCTGGCCTTTGGGCGCCCCTGATACCTTTTCAGGGGCGTGCCGCCCCAGCCGAACTGCCCACCTGCCGTTGTCCCGGGTTTCCCCGGTAAGGGACGCCGTCACCGTAGGGCGGTGTTTCATTGGCGCCTCCCCACCCCCCGAAAGGGGTGGTTCGACGGCTCCCGCCTACACTACGCGACGGCAACAGCGTCTCAGCGACAGGCTGCAGTAAAGCTCCACGGGGTCTTCTCGCCCCGCTGGGGGTCCCTAGACTTTGCACTAGGTTGCGGGTTCACCAGGCCCCGGGCCGAGACAGTGAGGCCCTCGTTGATCCATTCATGCACGTCGGAACTTACCCGACAAGGCATTTGGCTACCTTAAGAGAGTTAGAGTTACTCCCGGCCTTCGGCGGCGCTTAGCCCGGTTGTAACCGGGTTTCACGTACCGCCAGTGGCCAGGATTCAGCCCCCGTCCACACCCTTTCGGGCTAGCGGGGACCTATGTTTTTATTAAACAGTCGGGACCTCCTGGTCACTGCGACCTAGGATCCCCGGCAAAGCCGAAGATCCCAGGCACCCCTTCTACCGAAGGTACGGGGCCAATTTGCCGAGTTCCTTGGCCTCGGGGTGACCCTGACACGCCTTGGCCTTCTAAGCCAGGGGCACCGGTGTCGGTTCTCGGTACGGTCACGGGGCATCCTTCCAGATCCCCTTTTCAGGGGCCCAGGGGTTCAGCTGAACCCCCCTTAACGGGAGGCCATTCCTTCCTTCACCCGGTTCTCGCCATAACGGCACTCCCCGGGCTTCGGAAAGTTAGATGGGACGATGGTCCCACTCAGCCTACCCCCAGGCGTCAGGGATCTGGCTTGCGTTGCCGCAAGCGTAGCCCCGTGGCAACGGAATATTAACCGTTTTCCCTTTCGGTGAGAGCAGATAAGCCTCACCTTAGGACCGGCTAACCCTCGGTCGACGACGCGTTGCCGAGGAACCCTTGCCCTTTCGGCGGCCAGGATTCTCACCTGGCTTCGCTGTTACTACCGCCAGGATCCTCAACCGCTATCGGTCCACCGGATCTCACGACCCGGCTTCTGCCCGATAGCGGCGCCCCCCTACCAGATGACGCCCCACTTCGGGACGTCCTCCGGGGTCTCGGTGGCCGGCTTAAGCCCCGTCAATTTTCGGGGCCTCCATCCTCGGCCGGTGAGCTGTTACGCACTCCTTAGAGGTTAACTGCTTCTAAGCCTACCTCCCGGCTGTCTCAGGATGGAGACGCCCTTTGTGCTTGGCACTTAGCCGGCACTTAGGGACCTTAACCCCGGTCTGGGTTGTCCCCCTCTCGGCCCACCGGCTTATCCGGTGGAACCCGTCTCCACCCCTCTTCTGTTACGGCAGCTTCTGAGTTTGACGGAAAGGTGAAGCCTTTCGGCTTCTTGCCTTTCCATCAGTGCTTTACACCGCCGTAAACATCAGGGTGGGCCGGACTGGGATCCGCTTCGGGGGGAACCAGCTATCACCGGACTTGATTGGTCTATTGCCCCTAGGCCCAGGTCAGGGGAGCGATTTGCACGTCAGCACCCCTATTCGGACCTCCACCGGGCTTTCGCCCGGCTTCGTCCTGCCCAGGCCTAGATCGTCCGGTTTCTGGTCTCATGGCTGTGGCTCCGGGCCCTTTCAGACCCCGCCCCTCATTCATGCTTGCCGAACCTATCCTGCTCACTTGGATCATGGTTTCCTCCCCAAGTTTGCAGGATTAGATTCGGTAGAGGCATGAACTGCGGGCCTGTTGGTTTCCCTACGCCTACGGGGCTTCTAACCCCTTAGACTCGCCACAGCCATGAACTCCCTGGCTCGTGTTTCTAGACGCAAGGCATGACCCTGGTCCCTCCCCCTCGTACTCCAGGGTTGCCCCTGTTTCCTTCGGGGGAGTTCTACCCTTTCAGGCCATGCCGCCTGTCGCCGTCTGGTTTCAGGCTCTTTTCACACCCCTTTCGGGGTTCTTTTCAGCTTTCCCTCACGGTACTGGTTCGCTATCGGTCTCGACACGTGTTTAGCTTTGGATGTCGATGACACCCAGCTTCCCGCAGCAAAACCAAGCTGCGGTACTCTGGATCCTGCCCTATCCCCCCGGATTTTCGCCTACGGGGCTATCACCCTCTATGGCGGGCCTTTCCAGGCCACTTCGGCTAATCCGGGTAGGGAAACGGGCAGTCCCAACAACCCTACATCCCCTCATACTCATCGTATGAGGGTTCGGTTTGAGCTCTCCCCCTTTCGCTCGCCGCTACTCAGGGGATCCCATATTGGTTTCTCTTCCTCCCCCTACTAAGATGTTTCCGTTCGGGGGGTTCCCCTCCGCTAAATGCGGATGCCACCAGCTTATAGCCGGTGGCAGGATTTCCCATTCGGAGATCCCCGGATCTACGGCTGCGTGCGCCTCCCCGGGGCATATCGCCGCTTGCCGCGTCCTTCGTCGGCGGTCGAGCCGAGCCATCCACCAGACGGCTTACCCGCACGCTGAATTCCTTGTATACTCTTTCGTCTTTGATCTGTCCTCATGTGTGGCTTCATTGCCCATAAATTAGGGCTAAGCCATCCACCCCAGAATCTTAGATTCTGGAGTTTCATGATAATGTGGCTGGGCTCCATTTGACATGGGCCTCCCCGCGATGAGACGTAGGAGGTGATCCGGCCGCAGGTTCCCCTACGGCCACCTTGTTACGACTTCTCCCCCCTCGCCGAGCCTAGGTTCGACCCGACCAACAAGCCGGGCCTCACCAAAGCTCGACTCGGGTGGAGCGACGGGCGGTGTGTGCAAGGAGCAGGGACGTATTCACCGCGCGATGATGACACGCGGTTACTAGGGATTCCACGTTCACGAGGGCGAGTTGCAGCCCTCGATCCCAACTGAGGTGGGGTTTTATGGGATTACCTCCCCCTTTCGGGTTCGGAACCCATTGTCCCCACCATTGCAGGCCGCGTGTAGCCCAGGGGTTTCGGGGCATACTGACCTGCCGTAGCCCCCTCCTTCCTCCAGCTTAGCGCTGGCAGTCTCTCCAGTGTGCCCAGGACCCAATGGGTCCTGGTCGCAACTGGAGACGAGGGTCTCGCTCGTTACCGGACTTAACCGGACGCCTCACGGCACGAGCTGGCGACGGCCATGCACCTCCTCTCAGCGCGTCGGGCAAGGTCGTTAGCCTGGCCCTCATCCTGCTGTCGCCCCTGGTAAGGTTCCCGGGGTTGACTCCAATTGAACCGCAGCCTCCACCCCTTGTGGTGCTCCCCCGCCAATTCCTTTAAGTTTCAGCCTTGCGGCCGTACTCCCCAGGCGGCGGGCTTAACGGCTTCCCTGCGGCACTGGCTGAGCCCGAAGCTCAGCCAACACCTAGCCCGCATCGTTTACAGCCAGGACTACAGGGGTCTCTAATCCCTTTTGCTCCCCTGGCTTTCGTCCCTCACCGTCGGGCGCGTTCTGGCCGAGTGCCTCCGCCATTGGTGGTCTTCCTGGGATTATAGGATTTCGCCCCTACCCCGGGAATACCCTCGGCCTCTCCCGCCCCCTAGCCCAGTAGTATTCCTCCCAGCCCCATGGTTGAGCCATGGGATTTAAGGAGGAACTTACTGGGCCGGCTACGGACGCTTTAGGCCCAATAAACGCCCCGACCACTCGCGGAGCTGGTATTACCGCGGCGGCTGACACCAGAACTTGCCCCCCGCTTATTCCCCCAGCTTTTTACACTGGGGAAAAGCCAGCCTCAGCGGCTGGCACTCGGGGTGACCCCGTCGCGCGTTAGCGCATTGCGGAGGTTTCGCGCCTGCTGCGCCCCGTAGGGCCTGGGCCCTTGTCTCAGTGCCCATCTCCGGGCTCCCGCTCTCACGGCCCGTACCCGTTATAGGCACGGTGAGCCGTTACCTCACCGTCAACCTGATAGGCCACGGCCCCATCCTCAGGCGATCCCAAGAGCATGGTCTTGGGATCCTTTAGATGAGGGAGCGTTCCAGGGTCCCTCATCTATCAGGGATTAGCCTCAGTTTCCCGAGGTTATCCCTGTCCTGAGGGTAGGTTAGCCGTGTTTTACGGAGCCGTACGCCGCGCCCCACCGTGGCTAGGGGCGCTGACTCGCATGGCTTAGTCCCACCCCGATAGCAGTCGGGTCCGGCAGGATCAACCGGAGTCGTACGGCCGAAGGTGCGGGGAGAGCCCACATTGTCTGGAGCCCAGCCACATCAGACCTAATGATAATCATTAGGTCCTCATTATGTTGTTGCCGCAACTGGAGGTCGGCTTTTCATCCCTCCGGATGGTCATCCGGAGTCCGGCCAACGCCGCCGAGAGTTGCGGCCCGCAATCATTATTTTATACGAGGTTATATATAACTGTTTCTCATATACTTAATGTTAAACTAATATTTATACTATGTGGTAAGTTTTTGTGTAGATTTTTTGATGTGTTTGGTTTGTTATTGTTTTTGGTTTATAGGGTTTGTATATTGTGTGGGTTACCTTGCTTTGAAGGGTGGAGTTTTTCTGTTTCATAGCTCATTTTGCCCCAGTTTTTAGTGGGGTGAAGTTTTATGGGTGTTAGGGGGTTTTGATGGTTAAAGTTTTCTTTTCATTTTTGTCATAAATGGTGGGTTTTTGGTTATATTAATTATTAATGGTTTAGTTTTTTGAGTTAATGTTGTGTGTTATTGGGTTTATGTTGTTTATTGTGATTATTTTCGGTTTTGGTGATTACTCGTATTATTTATGAGTTTTGATGTGTAAAACCTCTTAGAGCTATAAGGTGTGAAACACGTACTAGCACTTCCTCTCCCAATACAGAAACTTTTAAGCTTTTTACAACTACAATTAATTGGTTGAGGGATGAACTCGATGAGCTAGGCGAGGGGGACTTTATGGAGTCGCCTTCAATGAGGGGAGCGGATGTGCCCCTAGGCGACTGGGGGTGAACAACTTCCGTAGTTGGGGCGATGGATGGAAGAGCCGTTGGGAGGTAGATGGTGAGGAGCCTAAAACCAATAAAGATGAAAGACAATGAACCACCATCTACTGAGAAATGGTTTTGTTTAGTGTTTCTTTGATTGTTTTGAGTCTTTTTTCTTGTTGGTTTTTCTTGAGTGTTTCTGTTTCTTTGTGTATGTTTTGGATTATGTTGTTGTTTTCTAGTGTTTTGAGGATTTGTGGGTCGTACCATTTGTTGGTGTGGTTCTTTTTTATTATGTTTGTGGTTTCTGTTATTATTTTTCCTATATTGGCTGCGTCTGTTATGGCTTGTTTGTTTTCTAGTGCGTCGTTTGTGTTTTGATGGTATGCTAGTGCCCATGGTGGTATTAAGCAGCCCATGGAGTTTAGGACGCTTATTAGGTAGGATATTGTCATCATGGCTCCTGCTTCGGCGCTGACTGCGATGATTCCTGCTATTTTGCCTTCTATCCATGATTTGCCTTCTATGAATATCATGTTTTCTAGTGTTGTCATTCTGTCTATTAGGTTTTTTAGTTGTCCTGGTGGTCCGTACCAGTATACTGGTGTTGCGATTATTAGGGCGTCTGTTTCTAGGATCTTTTTTAGTATTAATAGTGCGTCATCGTTTTTGATGCAGGGTAGTCTGCATGAGAGTTGTTCGTCGCTTAAGCAGCCTTCGCAGGGTTCTATTTTGTAGTCGTATAGGTGTATGATTTCTGTTGAGGCTTTGTAGAGTTCTGCTGTTGCTAGAGCGATTTTGAGTAGTTTGTATGTGTTGCCGTATTTTCGTGGTGAACTGTTTATTCCTAATATTTTTATGGTGTTCATGTTTCGAACCCAATAATGGAATTGTATTTTGGTATATTAGGGTTTATGGGATAGTTTGTTTAGTGTTTTAAAATAGGTTCTCGGCAGTTCTTTAATAGGTTTTTATAGATGTTTGTGGTGGTTTGTACTGAAACACTTATCTGCGTAAGGCGATTTTTCTGCACACTCTCTGCACGTATAATGCCTAGTCATGAGTGTAGCTAGCCATAAGTACGAACATCTATGAAAAAAGGAACGGTTGATTGATGAGGTTATGAGATGTTTGTGGGTTTTGTTTGTATTATAGTTATCTAAATCTTTGTTTAAGTGTTATTTGTAGGTTTTTATGTATTTCTTTGTTTATTGTTATGTTTTCTTTATCTTTGTGAGTTGATGTGTTTTTGTTGTATTGTGTTAACGTGTAGTAATGGTTATTTTTAAGTTTTTCTTTCCTTGTGCTGTGTTGTATGGTTCTTTATCATGTATGGTAAGGTTTTAGTTCAAGCTTTCTCATATTCATGTATTGAGTTATAATATTGGCTTTTAATAATGAAAATCAATATATGGTTAGAAAAAGAGTGTATCAAAGAATCACGCAATATAGTAGATGATTCATTTCATGGTTAAAATTGTGGGCTTTTTGTGAGTTTTGTGTAATTTTCATTTTTGGATGTTTTTCATAATTTTATTTGATTAATTTTTCTTTAGTTGTGTAGTTTTTGTATTTATTGAATAAAAATTATTGTGAATATAGGTTTTTGTGGTTTATTTGTGTTTGAGGAAGTTTATGAGTCCGCCTGCTTTAATTATTTCTAATGCTATTCCTGTTATTGGTTTGCTGTTTATTAATATTTTGTTGTTTATTATTATTTCGCCTGTTTCTATATTTATTTTAATCCAGTCGTTTTCATTTGTTTTATTGTTAATTCCTGGTGCTGTTATTGCTGGTAGTCCATTATTTATTGCGTTTCTGTAAAAGATTCTTGCGAATGATTCTGCTATTATTGCTTTTACGCCTGATGCTTTAAGTGCTATAGCTGCTTGTTCTCTGCTTGATCCCATTCCAAAGGCTTTTCCTGCTATGAGTATGATGCCTTTGCTGGCTTTTTTATAAAATTCTGGGTCTATTGGTTCTAGTACATGTTGTGCAAGTATATTTGGGTCTGTGTATACTAGGTATTTTGCTGGGATTATTACATCTGTGTCTATTTTATCTCCGACTTTTAGTGCTGGGCCTTCGATTTGCATTTTATTCACCTATATATTTTCTTGGATTAACGATTTTGCCTTCTAATGCGGTTGCGGCAGCTGTGGCTGGGTTTGCTAGATAAATTTTAGCTGTTGGGTGTCCCATTCTACCTTTAAAGTTTCTGTTACTGGTTGTTATAACAACCTCATCTGGTCCTGCTATGCCAAAATGTCCACCTATGCAGGGCCCGCATGTTCCGAATGTGACTATGCATCCAGCTTTTGTTAGTGTTTCGATGTATCCTAGTTTTAGTGCTTCGTTGAAGACGTCTCTGGATGCAGGTATAACTATGCATCTGCTTTTTATCTTTTTGTTTTTTAAAATCTTGGCGGCTATACTTATATCACTTAGTCTGCCATTAGTGCAGGAACCGATAAATACATAATCTACGTCTGTTCCTTCTACTTCATCAACTGTTTTAATATTGTCAATTGAATGTGGGGCAGCTACGAGTGGTTCTATTTTGTCTAGTTCTATTTCTATTTCTTCATTATACGTACCCTTTATTTCTGGTATTTTAATATCAATTCCTCTATTTGTTTTAATAAATTCGGCTGTGATTTTATCAGGTATAAACATTAGTGTATCAGCTCCCATCTCGATTCCCATATTAGCTATTGTTGCCCTGTAATCCATTGGGAAATTCTGCCATTTTTCAATATAGAATTCTAATGAGTATCCGTTAAAATGTTCTGCACCATATTGTCCAAGAATGTGGAGGGCTACATCTTTACCCATGACGCCATTTTTCAAATTACCTATAAGATTAACTTTTATAGGTTCGGGGACTATAAGCCATGTACTTCCTGTCGCCATTATTGCGGCTATATCACTTGCCCCTAATCCTTGGGCAAAAACACCTAAAGCACCTACAGTAACTGTGTGACTGTCAGCTCCCATTACTACAGTACCGGGCAGGGCGTATTTTTCTAGGAGTAATTGATGTAATATGCCATCACCGATATCATGAAAAGCTAAAGCATTGTTAGTTTTAATGAACTTTCTTATGAAATCTTGTATTTCGGCTGCTCTTTGTGTTGGTGGGGGAATCATGTGATCAAATGCTACTATTAGATTGTTTGTACTAAAATTAGTATTGACTTTCTCTAATACTTCTAGCACATGATACCCGGTCAGATCATGAAATGCGACAAGATCAACCTTAATTTCTATTATGTCACCTGGGGTAACACTTTTTCCTGAAGCTCTATTAAGTATTGTTTCTGTTAGAGATGGCATAAAAAATTTATAAACAATAACCTATTTATTCTTTGTCTATTAATGGTATACGCTAATATTAAATAATGGTGGGCCGAGTGGGATTTGAACCCACGACCCCCCGGTTATCAGCCGGGTGCTATAACCAGGCTAAGCCATCGGCCCAACAAGAAAAAATAGTATGCTTTGATATATATTTTTTAGCATAACAAACTTTAAAATACGTATTCAGTGAAAATTTAAAAATAGAAAATTATTAAGAAACTAAAAATCTAGAGAACAAGTTTAGAATTCGTAAAGATTAGTAACTCTTACCATGAATAATATAATTATTAATCATGTCATTTTTATAGACTTTTACATAGGATGATGTGAGAATTCAGAACTAATTTTCATTCAGACACTTTTATCATAAAAGCAATTAACATGCTAAACTTATCTTAATTCTCTTAGAAAAAACAGACTAACGATGCAGTACTGTTCTTAATGTATTAGGATATGCAAGGGTAAGATTCCAATGTGATGAATATTCTATTAGGAATTATCTGATTAGAGAAAAGTTAATTAAATATTTATATTTCCTTTATTTTTAGGCTATATTGTGGGCCGGTAGTTTAGTCTGGGAGAATTCCCGCCTTGCACGCGGGAGATCGCGGGTTCAAATCCCGCCCGGTCCACCATTCGTTTTCTAAAAAAGTTAAATTAAATGTTATTCATAGAATATGTTTGCTGGAAAGAGTAAATAGAACAGCTTAAAGTTATAATTTCTCTTTAACTTTATGTTAAGTTTAAAAACTTTGATTGAAGAAATAAATCTCGCTAAAATTCAAAATAAATTATATTATTCACATTCAGCACTTAAGCTTCAGAAAATCGCTAGAACACTATAGAAATCCATAAGGTTTCCAAAATAATCGTAAAGATGAAACAGAAAACTCATGATCCAAGACGTCAAGACAGTAGCTAGAATTATTGGGTATATAGATTATAAGCTGTACTTTCAATGATGAAAATTAAGAAAAACTATTTTTGGGATTATGAGTAGTGAAGATTAAAATAATGAAATAATTTGTTGTTCTATTAACTTAATGGAGGTGTAACAAACCAGAGGATTTTTGCAGGTTTTAGGGATTTATTTAGCGTATAATGTGGTGTGCTAGATTTATTGTAAAGTAATTCGCCCTCTTTTATTATTTTTTCTCCTTCATCTGTGCCAATAATAATTTCACCCTCAATCACATAACCAAATTCATGAGAATTTTGATGAATACTGAAACCTTCAGGTGGTAATCTCGTATTTGGTTGCACTGTTAAAATTCCTATTTCGATTATATCTTTGATCATTAAAACTTTTATTGGTTTATTAATGGAAACCTTCCACTTTTTCTCTAATGAAAACAGAACTTTTCATTATTTGTTCACCTATATTGTAGCGTAATTTTTACTATTCACCCATATACACAACTATTATTACAGAATGCCCTAAGAATATCTGGCAAAGGTGTATTGGTGAAGGAATAAAAGGTAATCCACCAGATTATAGAAACCCCCACGTGAATGTAGATTTCATACTAGATGTTCATTTGTAATGGAGATATGTAAAAAAAGAAAAACCACAACCAATAATTATTAATAATAGAACAGTTGCATGTTACATTTATAATGAAAAGAAAAAATAATTGCTTGTAGTTTATTAGGGTTTTTATGTGCAATATTCCCATTCTTATAATTTAAAAGATAAGAATAGATTTGTAATTGAATTATTAGAATTTTAATTTGCCAACAACTTTTGCTCTAATCTTTACTGCATTTCCAGGTAAATAAGGCATTGCTATTTCCTCCAAATCAGCAGTTTCTAAAGTTTGTGGGTCAGCTCCAGCGCTAATTGCTCTAGTTTTGGCATCTTCGATGGTTAATGCTATTGCTTTTTCCCTAGTAATTTGCTCATATGAAAATGCTTTCTCAACAGTAGCTCCTACCAATGCAGTTGCAGCACCAATTGCGTTAGCATATTGTGCGTATTCAGGTCTTATTACTTCTTTAGCGCCCATTAAGTTTTTAGGCCACATTGCAGATCCCCCACCTACTAGTATTACAGTTTCTGGTTCAGGTTTTGTTTTTATCCTATCGAGCGCATCTTCAAGCATTTCAACCATTTTCTTATATACTTTCTCGATTAGGTCTTTTGATATTTTCTGAGATACTAACTTAGGATTACATTTAGGATCATCTATAAACATAACACCTTTACCTAAAGCTATATCAGTAGCAGTTATTGTATTTCCACCCCATGCTATTCCTTCTTCAATAAGTCTATAACCTACACTTACAGGTCCTATTTTTATTTCATTATTATTAACACTTACTATACTACCTCCTGCTAAACCTATAGCTATAACATCTGGAGCTCTAATATTTGTTCTAACCCCTCCAATTTCAATTTCTAAAGCTTCTCTAGGGTATCCTTTATTTAATACGCCGATGTTAGTTGTTGTTCCACCAGTATCAGCTACGATCGCATTAGGAATACCAGTTAATACATATGCTCCTCTCATACTATTAGATATTGGAGCTACTACTGTAAAAATTGGGAATCGCATTATATATTCTTCCATGGCTGTGGTTCCATCATTTTGAGCAAAAAACATTTTTACATGACCGAGTCCTAGACTTCTTAAAGCGTTTCTTAAAGCATCAATAGCTTTTTTCATAACTCCAAGTACTGAAGCATTTAATATTGTAGCATTTTCACGTTCTAAAAGTCCTACTGTACCTATCTCATGAGAAAGAATTACAGGAATCTCAGGCATTATAATTTTAGCCTGTTCTTTAACATATAGTTCATGATCAGGATTAACCATAGAAAAAACTGAGGTAACCGCAATGGCATCAACCTTTTTTTCCTTAAAGAGATAAAGGGTTTTCTTAATTTCTTCTTTATCTAATTCTACAATTGGTTCTCCTGTATATTCATGTCCTCCTCTAATAACTTTAGAATCTGATAAGACGGCTAGTCGTAGATCTTCAGGCCAATCAAGCATTGGTTCAATGGATCTTGTAGCTGGAGCCCCAATTCTAATAACACCTACTTTTCCTAAACCTTTTCTTTGTACTATTGCATTTATCACATGCGTTGTTCCGAACATTACTGCGACAATATCATCACTATGTACTTTAGTTCTCTCTAAAACTAATTGCATAGCTTTGAGTATTCCTGTGGTGACATCTGGTGTAGTTGCTGTCTTAGCTGCTCCTATTAGCTCAGATTTTTCATCAATAATGACTGCATCAGTGTGGGTACTGCCAACATCAACGCCTAATCTGTATTTTGCCATTTCTTATCACCATCTTTTTATTCTCTTTTCTATAGGTATATAGTCTACTTCATAACCAAAATATTTTGGACCAACAACTTTTAGTCCCTCGGGGGTTCTCCATTTAGAATCACATGGTATTCCTATTACAATTACTCTTAGTCCATACTTAAGTCTTTCAGTAGTTATGGGCTTTGCTGTCTCGCTGTCTAATACTGTTATTAAATCCGGTACAGTTGCTACTATCTCACCATCTCTAATGGCTACTAAATTTTCGTTTTGAAATCTTATAATTAATTTTGAACCTTTGAATTCATCTAATCCCTCTATAGTGGCTTCTCCTCTAGCAAACCCTCCAATATTCATTCTAGATACGTCAATAATTTTTCCTTTAAATAAAAGAAAACCTTTAGTTATATTAAGAATTGCATCAATAACATTAAGTCCACGACTTTTGGCTTCTCTTATTGTTCTACCCAGCTCTATAGCTAATGAGGGTGTTCCTCTTACTGCTCCTTTCTTATATTTTTCTCCATTCATAGCATAAATGGCTATATATGCAGTTCCACCAAATCTTACTGTAACAACCCTGGCTACTTTTTCAGCCCAGTAATTATCAATAGTGTCCAATAAAACAGCATTGCCTCTTTCATCAGACATAGCCATAGGCGTTGCTTTAACTCCATGAATGTGAAATGTTACCATTTGTAATTCTGGGAAAGCTCTTCCCATACCATCTCCATCAAGAACAGGTTTACCAGTTTTTGCAGCAGCAACGAGAGGCATCATCGAGTTTATTCCACCAGCTTCAATCTGAGTCAAATAGTCAGCCTCTTTATTATAATACTTTTCTAACATTCTTAATACGCCCAGTATTTCTTCTCCACCCGGAACTTTTTCAATTAATACTGTAGGTGTCCCCATCATAGCTACAGGTATTACTAGATCATTATCATCAACTTCATTACTATCTACTAAAACTATTTTTTTACCTTTTTCTATAGCCTGAAGAGCCATTAACATGCCAATGTAAGGATCACCACCTCCGCCTGTTCCAAGTATTGCTGCTCCTATTGCAAGATCTTTAACATCATTGACGTTAAGGATCATTTATTTCACCTCATTAGTTAAATTACATGAAATTGTCTATAAAAATCTAACGGTTAAATTTATTAATGAAATAATAATATAACTTTATTATGAGCACCTCAGAATCTAAATCCTCCAAATCTATAGAAGATGTAAGTGCTTTAAAGCCTATAGCTCTAGAAGAGAAAAAGCCTTGGACGTATCATGCAGCAGCATGGGCAGGTGTTGTTTTTGTTCTAGCCGCTTTCATGGGAGGAGCCACACCGATCGCCTTTTTACCCTATGGTTATGCAGTGGTAACTATTTTAATTGGAAATTTAATACTTTTCTCAATATTTACTTTAACAAGTTATATGGGAGCTAAAACAGGGCTTAATACTTATATGATAGCTAAAAGTGCGTTTGGTGATTACGGTTCAAGAATTTTAATAAATATTGCATCATCAGGCATTCCCGCTTTTGCTTGGTATGGTATTGAAACATGGTTAGCAGCAGCCGCTATAAGTGTGCTTCTTGGCTGGGATATAGGAGGACCTGGAAGATTAATGGACCTCCCTACGGCAATCTTCACTATTATTTCAGGAATTTTAATGGCTATTCCACCAGTTTTTGGAATAACATCAATTGCATTAATAGATTATATAAGTATTCCCATAATGATAATGTTAGTAGCATATGGTCTATACCTGGGTATTAGTGTAGGAATCACTGGTGGTTTATTCACATATTCTCCACCAGGCGCTACTCCTGAAACTTTACTACCAAACTTTATGATAGCTATGAATGTTGTTATTGGACTAATAATTGTTGGAGCGACCATTGGTTCTGATACTGCAAGATGGATAAGACCAAATAAAAAAGAAGTAGTACTAGCATGTGTTTTAGGTTTTCTAGCTACGGCAATATTTATGGAGATCATTGGCACATTCTTTGCTGTAGCAGCTATAAAAGCAGGTCTAGATCCCTCTTTGTCATGGAATATAGTACTTGTTCTTAAATCGTTAGGAGTTGCTACAGGACCTCTCTGGCCTTTACTTGTTATGGCATTCTTATTACAATTTACAACTAACATGATAAATGCTTATTCAGGAGGTTTAGCTTGGACAGTCTCTGTTGGGAAACCTCAGTTAAGGGCTTGGTTCACAATGGGTGGAGCTATAGTTGGTTCAATAATAGCTGTTATAGGTATTGTATGGTATTGGGTACCTTACTTAAATATATTAGCAAACTGGGTTGGCCCCATAGCATCAATATTATTAGTAGAGTTTTATTTAATAAGAAAAGCTCCAACTACAGTAATAACTGATAAAATACCTAAAATTAGAATTGAGGGTATTATTGGGTGGTTCTTAGGTGGCTTAACATCATATTACTTATCAACATACGCACCTTATTTCATACCAACACTTATAGGTATGATAGTGGCAGGGCTGATACATATAATTGGTCATATCATCAGAAAATGAGCAGTATCCAGCTAATTTTATTTAATTTTAATTATGAATTTTTTTATATTTTAATAGTTTGTTAAGTTTTAAAAATTTTCTCTTGAATGTATCATGAGTATTTATAAGCTTATATTTGACATTTAAAGAATTCCACAGATTTTTAGAAAATTGTTTGTATAAAGAATTAGTAACTACGTTTTAATGTTAATGGTAGTTCCCATTCAGTAAGTTTTGCATTTCTGATCTTTTTATGTTGTAATTGTTCTAATGTTAATTTAAAGTTTAATTCTTATATAAGTTATCCTCCTTTAAATTATTTGTTTCAGAATTAAATGATCAAGAATGATCTCAATCATTAAGTTTTTATTTCTTAAGCTTTGTATAAGGTTTGAGGTGGAGGATTAATGAAAATTTACGTTATAGTTCCAATTTTAAAAAATGAAGTACTTGAAGAGATCACGTATAAGGAGTTAGATAATTATAAACGGAAAGATACTGAAATAAGTATTGTGAGTCTTGAAAAAGGTCCTGCATCTATAGAATCAGCATATGATGAAGAAATAGCCGCACCGTGGATTTTAGAAAAAGTAAAGGAGGCTGAAGAAAGAAAATTTGATGCAATTATAATCGATTGTATGGGTGATCCAGCTTTAGATGCAGCAAGAGAGTTGGTTAGTATTCCAGTTATAGGACCTGCTCAAGCATCAATGTTACTTGCATCTATGCTTGGTGAGAGATTTTCAATAGTAACTGTATTAAAAAATGTTGTTCCCTTATTTTGGAGATCTGCAAGAAAATATGGTTTTGAATCAAAGCTTTCTTCAATCAGATATGTTGAAGTACCTGTATTAGAGATTGAAAAGAAAAAAGTTGAGGTAGAAACTAAGTTAATTAATGAATCAAAAAAAGCTATAGAAGAAGATGGTGCCGATGTAATTATCTTAGGGTGTACTGGATTTATAGGTATGGCCAGAAAAATGCAAGAAACTTTACATATCCCTGTAGTTGATCCTGCTCCAGCTGCATTAAAATTAGCTGAATCTTTAATTGATCTAAAACTCTCTATTAGTAAATTAGCATACCCAAAACCACCATTAAAGGAGAGAAAAATAAAATAAAGTTCCATAGTACAGTCATATTATATATAATTTTTATTTCTCTTTGACTAATATAGTTTAACAGCATAAAATTACATTAAACAATAAGATTAATTTTTGTTTAATGGACACTACGTCTAAGAACTCATAATGCTATCATTTGTAATAAGAAATAGTGTATCTTTTACTTTTAATCCAAATTATGTCACAAGTAATATTACCGTTTTTGTAGCATTAGATACTTAAGTGGTTACGATTCCAGGAATTTTATAAAAATTTAAACCTCTAAGTAGCACACCATGACAAAGCATCTTCATAAAGTATGCCTTCCACTATATATCTTATCTCTCCTTCTAAATATACACCTTTAATTTGACTTTCACTTTAATCATAGCTTCTTTGTTAGGTTTTGCTTTAATTTGAATTTATGCAAAGCTGTTTAAGTTTTCTTTATCTACATGTTCGTGGACTCCGTAATTCCCTAGAGAAATAATGTTTCTCAAGTTTTCACTTTTAGGATCTTATAATTTTATTATTTGGTTGTTAATTTTATTATGAAGAATTAATGGTTCTATGGATGTGGCGGTTTTCGAATGTGCCATATTTTATTATGTTGCTGTTCTTTATTAATAGTTCACCTTTTGCGATCACGTGTTTTATTTGGAGTGTATTTTTATCTAATATGAGTATGTCTGCATCTTTTTTAGGTTTAATTTCTCCTTTTTGGTTTAGTTTTAAATGTTTTGCAATGTTTGTAGATGTTATTTTAATGGCATATTCTATTGGTATTTTCTCTTTTATTATCGTGTCTACAAATTCTTTATAGAGTGAAGAAACTGGTGCTATGAGTATGCTAATTAATTCTTTTTGTTTGTTAAATTTTGGCATGCTTCCATTTCCGTCTGAACTCATAGTAATTTGTTCAATAGGTATGTTATTTTTTATGAGTATTTTTATTGCTTCACTGGGTTTTATTGCTTCATCAAATCCATGTTCAGGAGACACTCCTGATGTTATATCTATATAACCTCCGGATTTTCCAAATTCTATAGCTTCGTTGAATAAATCTTTGTTTCTATTTAAGTGTGTAAGTGTGAATTGCTCAATTGGGATGTCTGTATTTTCTATTGCCTTCAAAATAGGAGAAATGCCAGATTTTTCATTTCCCATATGAACGTGAACAATTCCTGCTTTGCCCGAAAGTATTCCACCAATTCTTGCTTCTGATGCTATTTTTCTAATTTCTTCTATTGTAGGATGTGATGATCTGTGATCTGATAATGCAATTTTTACTCCAATAATTTTATCTATTAATATGATGTCTGATGATACACTACCTGTGATTGTTGGTGAGGGGATTTGGTAAGCTCCTGTATACATCCATGCTGAAATACCTTCATTTTCTAAACCTCTTACTTTCATGAGAAGGTCTTTTAAAGATCTTGTCACACCATCTGTTCCTAAAAGACCTATTGCTGATGTTACTCCAGCTTTTATTAATTCGCTTAATTGTATTGGAGGTGTTCGATATTGTGGTCCTCCTTCTCCGCCAGCTCCATTAATATGAACATGTTGATCTATAAAACCTGGAATAATTATACAATTTGTTGCATCTATAATTCTTATTTCACTAGTTATTTTATGTAAATTATTTTCTATGTTTTCTTTAATTGATAATATTTTATCATTAACAATTAATATATCCTTCTTTCCTAAATATTCAGGCGAGTATATTTCTCCTCCAGTAATTAATGTTAAGCTCATTTAACGTTCCCTCTATATAATATTTAAATAGTTATATTTGTATATTTTAGTTCTCATTTTTTCTGTAAAGCCAACATGCAACTAGATGTCCTGGTTTAATCTCTTGAAGTAAGGGTTCTTTATTTTTACATATTTCTAACATGTATTTACATCTTGGATGAAATCTACATCCTGATGGAACATTTATTGGATTTGGAGGTTCTCCTTCTATAAAACTTAATTTTCTTTCTTTTGGATCAGGTTGTGGTATTGATTGCATGAGAAGATGAGTATATGGATGAAGAGGTTCATTATATATATCTTCCGGTGATCCATACTCTACGATTTTACCTAAATACATTATTGCTACTTTATGAGCCATAAAGTTGACTACTGATAAATCATGACTTATGAACAAGTATGAAAAATGATATTCTTCTTGAAGATCTTTTAAAAGATTTAAGATCTCAGCTTGTACTGATACATCTAATGCTGATGTGGGTTCATCAAGAACAATAAATTTAGGATTAAGTATTAATGCTCTTGCTATAGCTACTCTTTGTCTTTGTCCTCCACTGAGTTCATGAGGAAATCGATCTAGAAATGTTTCATCAAGCCCAACTTTAATAAGTGTAGAAATTATTTTTTCGTTTAATTCTTTTTTATTGTTAATTAAATTATGAACTATTAGAGGTCTGCTTACAATTTCTTTTATTCGCATTCTTGGATTTAGACTGCTATAAGGATCTTGATAAACAATTTGCATGAAACGTCTGATTTTGCGCATTTCATTTTCCTTAAGGTTTGTTATATCTTTATTCATGAAATATATTTTTCCTGCGGTGGGTTTATAAAGTCTTAAAACTGTTTTGCCTAGGGTAGTTTTACCGGATCCTGATTCTCCAACTAATCCTAATGTTTCGCCTTCGCTGATTGAGAAGCTTACATCATCAACTGCTTTAACAGTAACTTTTTTCGATAAAAATCCGCCAAGAGAGAAATATTTTCGTAATTCTTCGACTCTTATTAAATCTTTCATTTTATTCACCGTATAACCAGCAATAAACTTCATGGTTATTGCTTAAGTTATATTTCTTAGGTTCAAATTTTTTGCATTTTTCTTTTATATATGGGCATCGTGGATGGAATATACAACCAGAAGGAGGATTAGTTAAATTAGGGATAAAGCCCGGAATAGACCTAAGACGTTTTGTTCTTTGAAGTCTTGGAACGGAAGATAATAGTCCTTGAGTATATGGATGCGCAGGATTTTCGTATATCTCATTTATATCTCCAATTTCTAGAACTTTGCCTGCGTACATTATAGCTATTCTATCAGCTATCTGAGCTGCTACTGATAAGTTATGTGTTATAAAAATTATAGACATATTAAATTCTTTTTTTAAAGATGATATTAAGGCTAATATTTGAGCCTGCACTGATACATCTAATGCTGATGTTGGTTCATCTGCAATTAAGAGATTTGGATTGTTAAGTAAACTGGCTGCAATTAATATTCTTTGTTTCATTCCTCCAGATAATTCAAAAGGATAAGAATTTAAAAACTTTTCAGGATTAGGTATTCTAACTTTTTTAAGAACATCTATTAAATATTTTTTTAGCTCTTTTTTCTCTATGAATCTATGACTGTATACAACATCTTTTAAAAACGTATAGACTGTGAAGGAGGGATTAAGTGCTGTGGATGGTTCTTGTGGAATATAAGCTATTTTATTACCTCTAATTTTTCTCATCTCTTCATCTGTTAACGAAAGAAGATCTACTCCACTATATTCAATACTTCCTGAAATTATTTTAGCATTAGATGGTAAAAGGCGCAATATCGAAAGTGCAAGAGTACTTTTTCCAGATCCTGATTCACCTATAATTGCTAATGTTTCTCCTGAATAAACATTTAAATTAACAGAATTGACAGCTATAAGTAATCCGCTTTCAGTTTCATAACCAATTTTTAAATTCTTTATAGATAAAATTTCTTTATTCATTCTCTCACTCTCGGGTTTAAAACATCATTAAGTCCGTCACCTGTGAGGTTTAGTCCTATAACAGTCATTATTAAGAAAATTCCTGGAAAAACCCACATATAAGGAGCAAAGCTTAAGTAAGTTAATGCCTCATTTAACATTAATCCCCAATCTGGTGTAGGTGGTTGTACTCCTAATCCAAGAAAACTTAAGCCTGCGGCTGTAAGAATTGAAGCACCTAATCGTAGAGTAAAATGCACTATAACAGGTGAGAGTGAGTTAGGTAAAATATATTTGAATATTATGGAAAAATCCTTCTCACCTAATGCTTTTGCCGCTTCAACATAGTCCATTTCTCTTATAGCCAATGTTGATCCTCTTGATATTCTTACAAATTGAGGAAAGTTATAGAAAGCAATTGCAAGTATAACATTCCAAAGACCAGGCCCAGTAACAGCAATAATAAATAATGCTAGGAGAAAATCAGGGAATGCTAACATAACATCTACAACTCTCATTATGATATAATCTAATTTACCTTTATAATATCCGCTAATAGTTCCAATCAATGTTCCCAGCGTTGATGCAAGCAAAACACCCAACATTGCAATTATTAAGGATGTTCTTGCCCCCCAAAGAACTCTGCTTAATAAATCTCTTCCTAAGTAATCTGTTCCAAATGGATGTTCAAAGCTTGGTGGACTGAAGCTTTCTTTTAAATCACCTTTGTAAGGATCATACACGGAAAAAGCCCATGGAAAAAGTGAAATTATTAAAAATATTCCTAAAAATATGAAACCAACTTTGATGTTTCTGTTTCTTTTAATCTTTCTCCACGTATATAATGCACCACTACCAAATTTTTTCGTTAGAAGCCCCTCAATCATGAAATTTATCACTCCAATACTTAACGTATTTTTGGATTTATTAATGAATATAAAATATCAACAATAATATTTACTATTACAAAGGTAGATGTTATAAACAGTAAGCCAATTTGAATAACAGGATAATCACGTGAGAATATGGAGTCTACAATTAATCGCCCTAATCCTGGGTATGCAAATATGGTTTCAGTTATTACAGCACCAGCTAAATTATACCCAAAAATTAAACCCATAACAGTAACAACTGGTATTAATGCATTTCGTAAAGCATATTTATAAATTATTATCCTTTTATGAAAACCAAAACTCTTAGCTGTTGTTATATAATCTTGACTTAAAGATTCAATCATACTTGTCCTAGTAATCCTTGCTATAGGCGCTGCACCTATGAGTCCTAATGTAAGTGCTGGCAAAATTATATGTCTAAACTCTAAGGCAGTACCTACACTAGTAGCAGGAAAAATTTTAAACCAAACAGAAAAAATTTGTATTAGTATTATTGCTAATAAAAAAACAGGCATTGACACACCAGTTAATGATAAAACCATTACGATTTGATCTAAAAATTTATTCCTGTTAATAGCAGCTGTAACGCCTGCAAATATACCTAAAATAGAACTTATAAAAAGGCTAAAAACGGCAAGTTTAAGCGTATTTTGAAAGCGTTCATATATTAACTTAGAAATAGGATAACCTGTTATTATGCTCTCTCCTAGATTTCCACTAAGTATTTTTCTTATAAATATTAAATATTGTTCTAAAAGAGGCTTATCTAACCCTAATCGCTCTCTTACCATTTGAATCTCAGCTTGCGTTGCTTCCGGGCCAGCAAGTAAAACAGCAGGATCGCCTGGAAGCATATAGATCATGAAGAAAATAATTATAGATAATACAAGAAGAATGAAAAAAAGAGTTATTAATCTCTTTGCAATGTATATTGCTATAGAACCTAACATAATTATTCACTAGAAATACTCATGATGCATATGTAGCATATTTTACAAGCAATATTTCAATTGGTAGATATATTAGGTTCTTTACATAAGTTCGTATTCCTATGGTATCATGCATAACAACTAAGAAGATCCATGGTGCATCATTAACTATGATTTTTTGCGCTTCTGCTAAAGCATTTAATCTTTCATTACCTGTGGTTGTCATTTCTTTATTTATTAAATTATCAACATCCTTATTTGAATAAAATGCTCTATTTTCTCCTGCAGGAACCCACATCCATGATGCAAATAGTGGTCTAAGAACCCAATCTCCATCACTAGTTGAAGGAGCCCATCCAAGTAAGAACATCTCTACTTTCGTTTCATTAAGAGGTTTTCTTGTTTCTGAAAGATATGATGCCCACTCCCAAACCTGTAAGTTTACCTTTACACCCACCGCCGCAAGATATGATTGCACTGCCTGAGCCATTTCATAATCACCAACATACCTTCCCTTAGGCGTCCAAAGTGAAACTTCAAACTTGTTACCCTTTATATCTTCTAATATTCCATCACCGTCTCTATCTTCCCAACCAGCTTTTTTAAGTAATTCTTTAGCCTTTGTTACATTATATGGATATCCCCCAGCATTAAAATAACCATAAGTTAAGGGAGCTAAAGGTGATGTAGCTACACTTCCTAACCCTCTTAGTATATTCTTAACTATAGCATTTTTATCTACAGCATAATTTAATGCCTGTCTAACATATGTATTATTGAATGGATACTTTTGCGTATTCATGCCTATGTAAATAACTCTACTAGTTTCAGGCGTCAAAACTCTAATACCTTCTGTTTTATTAAGATTTGCAACATCTACCGGAGGTATTCTTAATGCGACATCCAGTTCACCTGATTGTAACATACGTTCTCTGGCAGAATCATCAGGAACAACTTTAAATGTTACACTTTCATATCCAGGCTTTCCTTTCCAATAATTATTATTTGCAATTAAAGTGACATGATCACCTGGCACCCACTCTTTAAATGAATAAGGTCCAGTACCAATGGGTACATCTTTGGGATTTTTACCCTCTATGATTACCTTGGGTGAAATCATTAAACCTGCTCCATGTGCCAAGTGATGAAGGAATGCTCCAAATGGAATCTTTAAATGAATAGCTACAGTATAAGTATCAATGACTTCAACCTTATCTATATAAGGTGTATATAATGAACTCCTCTTTAATTTTCCAGTTAACCATCTTTCAACATTAAGCTTTACAGCTGTAGAATTGAAGGGCGTACCATCCTGAAATTTTATGCCTTGTCTTAAATGAAAGACATAGGTAAGACCATTATCTTTTATCTCCCAAGATGTAGCTAACATTGGTTGAATTTCACTCTTATTGTTAAATTCAACAAGGCCTTCATAAATAGTTCTGCAGACCATTTCAGAAGGATTATCAGTCATATCAGCTGGATCAAGAGTAACTATATCAGTGCCTATACCTATAACTAACGTAGTTTTCTTAACTGGTGCAGATGGTTGCATAAAAACATAGTACGCTCCTACAACTGCTATAATTATGATCACTATAATTATTACGACAACTATTTTATTTATTGCAATCTTATTTTTTATGATAGACATATCCACCACATGAAATATTTTATAATTAGTGAGATAAATATTTTATCTTCATCTTTCAAGAGAAGACATTCTATAAGTTTTATGTACTATGTTGTTTAATATAAGACAGAATTGTTATAGTCCATCTCTAAATTCTTCAGTTTAGAATTAAATTTAGTTTACTGAGAAGTTTATGAAGAATTTTCTTTTTATTCGCTAACATTTCATGGGAACATTCTCTGATGTACTATTACCATGTATATCGGTGTAACATAATTCTTCTTTTTAATTTCTTATTTCTCAAACTTATTTTTAATACTCTATTAATTCATTCAATCCCATATATCTTTTTCATAAGCTAATTAAGATGCGTTAGAGTAGAGAACAGATTGTTTATTTTAAAAATTCTTTGGCAGCTAGTGTCATTCCTATTCTGTTGGGTTCATCTTTGGGTAAAGAATATTTGTTGTTGCTTTTTTCTATTAAACTGTAATTTAGTAGTCTATTAAGCATTTCATAAATTCTAGGTGCTGGAATTTCTTCGTTTAATAGGCTGCTTGCAATCTTTCTTATTTCTCTTAATTCGGCTTCGCCTCCTAATCTATCTAATGCTAAGATTATAGCGGAATATCTTTCCATTGATTGGGAATATTTAAGGAAATTTATAACTTCTTCTTTTATTTCTTTTATAGTATTGGAAACTATTCTATCAATATCTGGTTTTAAACCGTGTTTTACTGCTACAGAATATTCCGAACCAAAAAATGTTAACCAACCTGGTATTCCATCAAACTTTCTCCATGCATAGTCAATTATGTCCTCACTTACCTTAATACCCTCCTCCTCGAATCCTCTCCTTAAAAAATCCTTGCTTTGTTCTTCAGTAAATTTAGGAAGAGAAACTCTTCTTATGTATCTTCCAAAAAAAGGTTCTTTATACTCAATGTTTTTCAACACACTTTCAACAACCCTTATCATGCTTCCTGTAAATATTACGACAGTATTTTGACAATAATCATAAATATCATGAAATAATGATGGAAAATCTATTTCACTGATTTTAACTAATTCTTGAGCTTCATCAAAAACAATGGTCAAGATTTTCTTATTATCTTTAGCGAAAGTGTCAAGCTCTCTAAAAAGATATGTCAAATCTTCTTTCCTAAACTTTTTAAGTCTGGGCTTTATTTTTATGATATTAAATTCCATAAATGACTCCTCATCAATACCTAAAACATTTGAAATTATTCTTACAACTCTACCAGCCATAGTATAAGATTTAACTAATCCGTTAACATTTTCTAATATTAAACTAATGAAGTTCTCCCTCGGATACTTTTTCCTTCTAGGGTCATGAAGTTTCATTAAGTTTAATTTTAAAGACATACTATCAGTCTCTCTTACAGCAACATTGACTACACTCGTCTTTCCTACTCTTTTGATTCCTAAAACTGCTATCCAATCTTTCCTTCTAATACTATCCTTTAATATCTCAATTTCCCTCTCTCTATCATACAGATCTTCTCTACTTTCCTTAGGTCTTGTACTAAAAAGCATTATTACGCCCCCGTATTTAATACGTCGCCGTAATATTAATTTTTTACTTTTTTAATGGTTCTACTTCTCTTTACTTGAATCAAAAATTGTACGAGTATTATTAACAAAGAGTTTATTGTAGAACTATACTAAAAATTGGATTCTGTTTTAATATCTCTGCGCTTAGAGAGTTCTGCAACGAATGCTTCATCAAATAGTCAAAATTTTAATACATGATAAATATAAGAATGTTATCAATCTCAAACTAATACTTACTAATGCTAATTTCTTAAATTTTTGACATTTTTTAGAACGAATGAATCATGTATGATTGTGCATTAAAGTTAAACTATTTTAGTTCTCATCAAGTTCCTCCCTTTTTATCTAGTTATTGTTGAGGGATGATAAGTTATTCTTCGCATAAAAACTAAATAAAAATGCAATTTATCCGGGAAATTAAAGATAATTTATTTAGAGTAAAAAATATTAAATTTACGTTCTTAAATAAGATTTTTGCGGTTTGATTTCTGTTAAGAGGGTATCTTTGATCTTATTTCCAGTGAGCATACTTACTTTATGCTTTCAGGTTAGAATTAATTCTCTGCTTAAGCTGTGGATCTTGCAACAATCCAAAAACTAGTCACAGCATTCTTATTTAAGAGTGCATCCTTAAATCTTAAAGGTTACATGTGCGTTTTATTTATGATTTTAGGTTTCTGTTTTTCGTTTAACAATTAATGTTGGGCCTTTTTTGTCAATTACGATTACTTTTTCTCCTTTTTCTATTTTTTCTTCTGTTGATTGTGCTATCCAATATTCTCCTTGGCAGAGTATGAATCCTGGCTTTTCTGGTGATATTTCATCTAGTGTGATGCATTCTTGTCCTATCATTCCACTTATGTAAAGTTTTGGTTTCATTCTTTTTGCTTGTAATATTTTGTAGAGGCTTATTGTTGAGAATATTGTTAATGGTGTTATTGATGCTATTATGTATAATCTAACTTGTTCATACCAATCACTATGTATTATCCATTTTTCAGGTGTTATTGATAGAGGAAGCATTAGGACGCCTAGTACTACCATGATTATTCCTGTTATACCAGTTAGTGTGAACCCGGGGATTATGAGGATTTCGATGAGTAGGAGTACTATTCCCATAATTATGAAGATTATTGAGAGAGTGTTTATGCTGAGTCCCATTCCTACTAGGCTGATTAGTATGAGGAGTATTCCGATTGCTGAGACTGCATGATGTGTTGAGGCTAAACCGAATATTAATATGTATAAGCCTAGCATGAAGGAGAGATAGGATATTATGGGATCTTGTAGTATTCGTACTATAGTGTTTCTTATTCCTGTGCTAAATTTTATTATTTCAGCATTTAATGTATCTAATTTTACTTCTCCTTGACTAGTTTTTACGATTTTTCCATTGATTTTAGAAAAGAGTTCATCTATACTATTTGCAATGGTATCTATTACATTGTATTTTAATGCTTCATCCGCTCCTAAGTTAAGGTTTTTGGTAACAAATTCTTGAGCTGCTGTTTCGTTTCTGTTACGTATTTTGGCGATTTCTTTAAAATACGTTGTAACGGCATTAATTATTTTTGTATCATTAACAGGGCGACTTCCTGTTACTGGATCATAGTAAACTGGTTGTGCTGAACCTATTACTGTGCCATGCGCCATTGCAGCTACGTGAGTCGATAAAAGTAATAATGAGCCGGCTGACCATCCTGTAGCCCCATGAGGATATACATAACCAATTACGGGGATTTTTGAATTTAGAATCAGTTCAACAATTTTTACTGTAGAATCTAAAGATCCTCCTGGTGTGTTTATTATTACTAATAATGGAGCATTTAATGATGTAGCATAATCAATTGCACTCTTTACATCCTCATATGTTCCTTCGGCTATTATACCAGATATTTCTATAAGTATTATAGGTTTTGATTGTGCATGAACATTATTAATACTGATGGATATTAAATATAAAATTATTAAAAGTAACATTACGTATCTAAAAAATATTGTACACTTATTTTTAGAATTAAATATTTTCATTCTGTTTAAAAAATATTTTTGTTAGATTTAAATGTTTACGTTGTTTATTTTATTCTTTTGTCTCTTTTACTGCTTCTTTACTTTGAAATGCCCTAGTAAGTGCTGCAATTTCTCCAGTTGTGAATGTTTGTGATGTAACTACTATGAGATTACGTTCTCTTGCTATTTCTGTCAACGTTTGTAATTCACGCAATCTCATGGCTATTATATGTTCTTCATATTGTTTAGCTGCTTCAGCCATAATCTTTGAAGCCTGTAATTCTCCTTCTGCCATAATAACTCTAGATCGTCTTTCTCGTTCTGCTTCAGCTTGTTTAGCCATCGCTCTCAGCATTGTCTCAGGTAATGATACATCTTTTATAGTAACTGCTGTAACTTTGATCCCCCATGGATCAGTAGCAATATCTAGTAATAATTGTAATCTTTTATTCAATTCTTCTCGTTTTGTAAGTAGTTCATCTAGCTCAACCTGTCCTAAAACATCTCTTAATGTGGTTTGTGCAAGAAGTTGGCACGCATAATTATAATTTGTAACGGTTGTTACGGCTTTTACAGGATCAAAGACTCTATAATACACGACAGCATCTACATCAACGCTCACATTATCTTTTGTAACGACTCTTTGTTTTGGCACGTCTGCAGCTATAACCCTTAAATCAACTTTAAAGAATTTATCAAAAATTGGTATTATGAAGAATAAGCCAGGTCCTTTTGCTCCTAATAATCTTCCCAATCTAAATATTATTGCTCTCTCATACTCCTTAACAATTTTTATACTAGCGAAAAGTATTATTAATACTATAACAACCAGAAGTACTATTGCTATTAACTCAGATATGGTAAGAGGCATTGTTACACAAAAATAATATAACCTTAGTAACTAATAAACATGTTTACAAAATACTCTGCAAGAAAAACCCTTAAACATATATTGAGATGATGAGGCGAGTCTGATAGGGTTTATTTAGTACTGCGTATTTTTAGTTTTATGAGTGTGGATATAATAACTGTGATGGTTATATCGGTGTTTGCGGGTTTTTTAGGTTCTTTAGTTGGATTAGGTGGTGGTACTATAGTGATTCCTATTCTTACTTTTTTAGGTGTTCCTCTTAAATATGCTATAGCAAATAGTATGATAACGATTATATCAACATCGAGTGGTTCTGCTTCAGCATATGTAAGAGAAAGGTTAGCTAATATTAAAGCGGCAATGTATTTGGAGATATTTACAGTAATTGGTGCGATTATGGGCGCAACATTAACACTTTTAATACCTAGTAAGTATCTTTATTTCTTTTTTGCTGGTTTTCTTCTTACGTCATTTTATGGTATTAGAAGAAAAACATATAATAATGTTCATGAGAATACTGTTCAAGATAAATTTTCTAAATGGCTTGAGCTCGAAGGATCATATTATGATATGAGTACAAAGAGGAGAGTTGATTACAAGATTACTAAAGCGTATTTAGGTGGTCCTGCTATGATGATTGCGGGATTAGCTGCTGGTATGCTTGGAATAGGTGCTGGCGCTTTTAAGGTAGCTATACATGAATTAATACTTAAAATGCCGCCTAAAGTATCAAGCTCGACAAGCAATTTTATCATAGGTATGACTGCATTAGCTGGTGCTAGCGTATTCATAGCGTCTGGGCTGATTATTTTAACTTTAGCTGCGCCAATGGCCATAGGGACAACAATAGGATCATTGATAGGATCGAGAATGCTTCCAAGAATGAAAGATAGGACTATTAGAATACTTTTCTTGATAATTCTTGTATACTTAATTGTTCAGATGCTTTATAAGGGAGTGATTTCACTATGAAAAAATTTGATTTGGAGGTTATTGTAAGTTATATATTGATAATTGGTGTAGTTGTATCATTAATAATGGAATCATTAGGTCTCATAATGTACGTGATAAATAAAGGAACAATAAATATTGATCTAGGCAATGAAAATGTACGTATTAAGTTTCAAGACTTTTTCGTATATCTATTAATTACAACACTATCAGTTTTTCATAAGTTTGATTCTATTAGTATTATGACATTTGGATTAGCGATACTTATGCTAACACCATACCTTAGAGTAATAGCATCAGTTTTATATTTCATTTTTACGCATAATTATAAATACATTCTCATAACACTAATAGTCCTTATTATACTCACGCTAAGTTTAATTGTTCATTAATAAACTTCTGTGCTCTTTATCATAATGACTTCAAGGGATTGTAGATAATGAAATCTACAAAGCTTGGCGGAGATGAACGCTTTATTGTGATAGAGTTAATTTATGATGCCTTTTAACTTAGCTTTTTTCCATAGATTAATCTTTCGGTAATGTTTTTTGTGAATTTTCTCTAAATATTCTTTCCATTCTTCGTTTTTCATGATGTTTTTTAAACTATAAAACCTTCTGTTACAATATCATATGAGTTATTATCCTGTTCTTCGATTAGTTTTTCGATAAATTCTGTTAAATAATTTTTTGCGTTTTCATTGTCAAGTTTTGAAAAATATCTCAATAGCTTAATTTTAGATTGATGTGTTATATGATTAAAAATGTCTTTTCTGAGCATATTTTTTAATGATTCGGTATCATTTAGCGAAATTCCAATGTCAATGCAAGAATCATAATCTCTAGAATTATAACAAATATTAAAGAGTTTATGGAGGAGGATTTCGGAATCATCTGGCTTATCTTTCATTATTGAATTGAATATGAGCTCACCAGTAAAGTCTAAAGTGTTAAAATTAAAATGCGTGTTTATCATAGTTCTGAAGGTCTCGATAACATCCTTATATCTATTGTGTTCATAAAAATACTTGATTAAGCTCAGATAATACCCTTTATTTTTAGCAAATTTTAGAGCTTCATTTTCATCAATCTTAAGATACAAATTAAATACTCTCCATTCATCAAAATCTTCTTTAAAAACTTTAGTTTCTAAGATATTTTTTGCTTCATCTAGTTTATTAATATTTATTAAAAATTCTACATAATCTAAATCATTTAATAATTTTTTAATATCTTTACTGAACATTGCTAAACGCTGTGCATTTTCAGGTTTGCACATTTCATAAATAAAAGTGTAAAGTATGCCATGATCATCATACTTAAGTAATTCTTGAAGCTTTTTAAAATCTTCTGGGGTTATCGCTTTTTTGATAAATGCGTCACAAAGATTCCTAAAAATAACATCCCCAAAATAACGATCAGAGTAATCATCATAAAAACCACCATAATCTTCGTAGTTTTTCACAAGAAATTCAAGAATGGAAAAAATTAGCTCTTTACTAATCACATCCTCATAAAACTTTATAATCTTTGCAAAGTTATACGCAAAATTCTCATCAACATACCCATTAACTTTCATTTGATTTAACATACGCTTAATTTCTTTTTCCGCCAAATTTTTGTCAATTGATACTTCACTAAATTGTAATAACGATAACAGCATTGGATCAGCCTCAATAATTCTTCTAAAAATATTTAAGATCTCAGATTTATCAGCATTTTCTAACTTTTTTATAATTTTATCACCATCAATATAATCACCACTCAAATATTGTAAAAGAACAGCAACACAATGCTTACAATTATACCCAACAGGACATGAACATGAGCCTTCTAAGTCATCAAGTCTCGCACTAGATTTATACTCATCAGTTCCAATAACTTTTCCAAAAAGTGTATTATTCAACTAATAACAACTAAAACACGTCCTTCATTAAAATAATTTTTTCCTTTTTCAAAAATTCTTTCACCATAAACACGTCTGATATCATTCTCATTCATAGTTTTACCTAAATATTATACCATTTTACAGCATAAATATTTTGTTGTATTCTATGGATTATCCATTTACTTCAAAAGCTCTAATTAAAATAGAAAAGTTTAAAAAGTCTGTAAATAATTACTTAGCAGAAGTTAATATGGATAATATCATAGATATTTTAAAAATTGTGCCGGATTTTAATGAATTTATGAGCATATCTGAACTTTATGAAAGTTCAAGAATGTTAGCAGAGAAGTACCAGGATATTGTTGAGGTCGTTGATGTTGGGGAATCAAGAATTAGTAATTTTCCTGTTCAAGCTTTAATTATAAGAGGTGGTGATAAAAATAGGGTTTTGGCTTTTGGATTTCCACATCCGAATGAACCTATTGGATCTTTGGTTTTAGAGTTTTTAAGTCATAAACTTGTTACTGATAGAGAGTTTCTTAAGAAATTAAATGCGACGTGGATTATAGTTAAGGTTGCAGATGTTTTTGGTGCGAAACTTAACGAGGGTTGGTTTAAAGGTACATTCAATATTAGAAAGTATGCTCTTAACTATTATAGACCACCAGGTTATAAACAAATAGAATGGAGTTTTCCAGTTGAGTATAAGTCATTTAAATGGAATAAACCTACACCTGAGACGCAAGCTTTAATGAAACTCATAGATGAATGGAAACCAACGCACATTTATAGTTTACATAATGCGGGTTTTACTGGAACATATTATTACGTTTCAAAGATTCCGAGTGAAAATGTTCTGAATTTGTTTAAAGAGATTCCAAGAAAGTATAATGTGCCTATACATAAAGGTGAGCCTGAGGCTCCTTACATGAAAAAAATAGGTGATGCGGTATTCAAAATGCCGGGAATTGCAGAAAGTTATGATTGGCTAGAAAATTATTTAGGTAAAGATCCGTCTAGTTTAATGGAGCATGGTGGTAGTAGTTATGATTATGCTAAAAGAGTTAATCCAGACATTTTTGAGTTAGTATGTGAAGTTCCATATATTTATGATTATAGACTTGATTTAGATATTACAATAGGAATACCGAGACGAGAGCTCATGAGAATGGCTTTTAGAAAAAACAAAGAGCGTTTAGAACAATTAGAAAAGGATACTGAGAAAATATCTAAACATGTGAGTGATGATAATCCATTTTATGAGGCTTTAGCATATTTTAACAGAACTGCGAAACATCATATGGAGGCTGAAGAAAAGTGGATAGAAACAGCACCAGAATTAAGTGAAAGCGCTACAGTCGCACAAGCATTTGATATATACTTAGACACATACTTATCCTACATATTTCGCTATGGACTTCTTTATAGATCAATACAGTATGAAACAATTAAAGGATTTATAACGAAAGAACTAGAGGAAGTTAAGGAAAATGCTCTTAAGAAACTAGAGGAGAACATAGATGAATTGAACAATTTATCAAACTATTATGTAATACCAATAAAAAATTTAGTATCAATACAACTTGTAGCAGTACTAGCAACACTCTAACCTTTATTAAGGGTACTTAATCTCAAAGTTAGTTCATTAATAATTAAGCTTAGTTTACCATTGTTAATTTAACATTTTTCACAACTAAAGAAGCATCTTGCAGGATGCAATAAACTATTTTAGAGTTAAAGTTTTATATAATTTTATGCAAAGTTATTTCTTGTTTAGTTCTGAATGAAGGTGAGAGTTTATATTTTTGATGTTATGTTATTTTGTAGATATCCTATGAAGTATGTTGTAGCTGTAATAGAGGGTGATGGTATAGGTCCTGAGGTTATGAGGTCTGCGCTTCAGGTTCTTAATTTGGTTTCAAAGAATTTTGATTTGGAGTTTGTGAATGTTGATGCTGGGGATGAAGCTTTGAAAAAATATGGTTCTTCACTACCATCTGATAGTTTTGAAGTGTTATCTAATAGTCATGTGATTTTAAAAGGTCCTATTGGTGAAACTGCTGGTGAGGTTGTTACTAAGATTAGAAGAGGTTTTGATCTTTTTGCTAATATAAGACCCGTAAAGGTTTTGCCGGGTGTTCCCTGTTTAAAAAGGGATATTGATATGGTGATTGTGCGTGAGAATACTGAGGATGTTTATGTTAGAGCTGAGTATAGGTTTTATGATACAGCTATTGCTCTTAGGGTTATTTCGTCAAGGGCTAGTGAGAGAATTGCTAAGATAGCGTTTGATTATGCTAGTAAACGTAGGAAGCTTGTAAGTATTGTTCATAAGGCTAATGTGTTGCAAGTTACTGATGGTTTATTTAGGGATGTTGCAAAGGATGTGAGTAAGATGTATTCTGATGTGAAAGTTGAAGAGCTTTATATTGATACTGCAGTTATGGATATTGTTAGGAGACCTGAGCACTTTGATGTTGTATTAACTACAAATTTGTATGGTGATATTTTGAGTGATATTGCAGCTTATGTTGCTGGTGGACTTGGTTTGGCTCCTAGTGCTAATATTGGTATTGATAAGGCAATGTTTGAGCCTGTTCATGGTGCCGCGTTTGATATCGCTGGTAAGAATGTAGCTAATCCTATTGCAATGATTAGGAGCGCTGCTTGGATGCTTAGGTGGCTTGGTGAGAAGTATAATGATCAAAGTGCTATTAAGAGTGGTAATATGGTGGAGGAGGCTGTAAATTATATGTTAAAATTAGGTATGAAAACCATTGATTTGGGTGGAGATTTAGGTACTAAAGAGTTTACAGCAAAACTTTTGGAAATAATAAAGTTCAATGAATCCTAACGGAGTGTGTTTAATAATAGTTTCTTGAAGTTTTACTATTTGGGTAAATGGATGATTATTGATTTTTAAGATATAAAAATATGGATAATTTAAGATGTTGTAAAAGTTGGTTTATGTATTAATTTTCAAATATTCGTTTATAATGTTTTTGATTATTTCTTCGTTTATTTTAATTCCTTTAATGCTTAATTCTTTGACTTTTTCAAGTGTGAAGGTAATTAGGTGTTCGTTTGGTTCTATGCCCATGGTTTTGAGTGTATATTCTATAGAGGCTTTTCCGCTTTTCTTGCCTAAGACTATTTTTCTTAATGATCCTACATTATCTGGACTTATTGGCTCATATGTTAGTGGATTGCTTAGTATTCCATGTACGTGTATTCCACTTTCATGTGAGAATGCGTTCTCACCTATTATTGGTTTATTTGGTGGTATTGGTATTTTGAATATGTTTGATATTAATTTGCTTGTATCGCGTAATAGGTTTGTTTTAATATTAGTTTTGTATCCTAATATGAAGTGTAGGATTGCTACTACTTCTTCTAGTGCTGCATTACCTGCTCTTTCTCCATATCCGTTTGCAACTACTTGTGCTCCGTCAGCGCCTGCTTGTATTGCTGAGATAGTATTAGCTACGGCTAATCCAAAGTCATTATGGCAGTGTATGTCCATTGGTATTTCATAGCCTATGTTTTTCCTTATGTAACTTATAAGTTGCGCTATTTTATCTGGTGTCATTACACCTACAGTGTCTGGAACATTTATCATGTCTGCACCAGCTTTTATTACTTCTTTGTAGACTGTTATTAAGAAATTAGGGTCGCTCCGTGTTGCATCTTCTGCGCTAAACATTACTATGACTCCATGATTTTTTGCGTATTCTACAGCTTGTAATGCTTGTCTTAATACTTCTTGATGGTTCATTCTGAGCTTGTGTTTCATGTGTATTTCTGAAGTTGCTATGAAGACATGAATTATGTCAGCATCAGTAGATATTGCTGCATCTATATCATTTTTTAATGTTCTTGCTAATGCAGCTATTTTTGATGTATAAATATTTCTTTTTATTAGTTTTATTGCCTCTATCTCGCTTTTTGATGATGCTGGAAATCCAGCTTCTATAATATCAACGCCTAATTCCTCTAAGGCTTGAGCAATTTTTAATTTTTCAAAAGGTTTTAATGCAACACCTGGTGTTTGTTCACCATCTCGTAGGGTCGTATCAAAAATTCTTATTCTACGTGAACCAATTCCATGTAATTCGCCTCACAGGTTGTTTTTAAATTCTAGCTTATAAACATTAATTCGTTGATGATTCAATAATCTTTAAAAAGGACGTTATGGATATATATGGGTTGGTGATCTTATGGAATTGGTGACCTCCTTGGAAATCAATTAACCACGACCGCTTTACGAGGGGCTGATGCCCTAGTTAAAACAATGCGTGAACTTAATGTGAAACACATCTTTGGTATTCAAGGCGGAAGTATAATGACAATTTATGATGCATTTTATAATGTTGATGATATAAAACTATTTACATTTAAGCATGAACAGGGTGCAATGCATGCAGCTGATGCTTATGCACGAGTTTTAAAGAAGCCTGGTATAGTAATGGTGACCAGTGGACCTGGCGCAACAAATTTAGTAACAGGTTTAGCTAATGCGTATATGGATAGCTCACCTGTCATAGCCATCACTGGTCAAGTTGCAACAGCAATACTTGGTAGGGATGGTTTTCAAGAGACTGACATAATGGGAGTAACATTTCCAATAACCAAGTTTAATTACATGGTGAAAAATCCCAACGAATTACCATCAGCATTTCGCACGGCATATAAAGTTGCAATAAGTGGTAGACCAGGCCCAGTACTCCTTGACATACCAAAAGATGTTCAAGCAGCTTATTACACTAAAGATGAAGATCTCAGTAAAAAAATAAAACTAAATAAAACCTTACTAAATGTCAATTTACAGGAAATCGAAAAAGTTATTAATATTCTTCTAAATGCTGAGCGGCCAGTCTTATTAGTTGGTGGAGGCGTATATTGGAGTGGTGCATGGAATGAGGTTATCACATTAGCTGAAATTCTTAACGCACCTATAGTTTCTACATTTCCTGGCAAGAATAGTATACCAAATAATCATGCACTCTATATGGGTCCAGCTGGTATGCATGGAAGATTAGAGGCTGATGCTGCACTAGCTAATGCTGATGTTGTATTAGCTCTTGGAACAAGATTTAGTGATAGGACTGTAGGAAGATTTAATGAGATGAATCAGAAAAAAGTGATACATATAGATATTGATCCCAGTGAAATAAATAAAAATGTAAAAACTGCGGTTGGTATAGTTTCTGATGTAAAGATAGCATTAAATGAAATAATAAAAAGATTCCCAAGTGTAATGAAAAAGAACGAGAAATTTCTCAATTGGTTAAAGTCTATAAGAAAAATGTACGAAGATACGTTAGAAAGATTAAGCCATGAAATGCAATTTGTACCATGGAAAGTTCTAAAAGTTATAAGAGATTCTGTTCCGATTAATACGATAACTACAACGGGCGTTGGTAGTCATCAAATGTGGTGCGAACTACATTGGGATGTATATGTTCCAGGTACTTTTATAACTAGTGCTGGTCTTGGAACGATGGGTTTTGGTTTACCAGCAGCTATTGGTGCTAAAATTGCTGCACCTGATAGACCTGTAGTATTAATTGATGGTGATGGATCTTTTCAAATGACTATGAATAATTTATCATTAATAAGAGATTACAATTTACCAATAGTAATAGTAATTTTTGATAATAGGGCTCTAATGTTAGTCAAACAATGGCAAGTGTTTATGTATTCTAAGAGGATAGTTGAAACAGAATTTACAGGAAGACCAGATTTTATTAAAATAGCTGACGCATATAATATAGAAGGTTATAAGCCAGCCAATTATGATGAAATTGAGAAACTTATTAGACGAGCAATAAGAACTAATGAGCCCTTATTAATTGACGTTACATTAGATAGGGAGAAAGATTTTATTTTTCCATGGGTTAAACCTGGTGATTGGCTAACTAACGCTTTACAACCTAGGGGTATGGAGGTAGATTTAATATGGAGAGAATAATGCTTTTAAAAGCTACTATGGGTGTTGATTCTGTTGGTAGAATAATTAATACAATAAGAAGGGGCAAAGTAAGGCTTCAAGAAGTGATGATGTGGTTCAAAGATGATTACGTATCAATGCAAATTAAATTAGAGGGCTCAGAAAATGAGATTGATTGGTTATATAAGAAACTATTTAAACTTGTAGATGTTGATGAAGTGAAGGTGGTTTGATCATGGCTAAAGTATATACAGAAAATGATGCATCATTAGAAATTCTTAAAGATAAGGTAATTGGAGTAATAGGATATGGTAGTCAAGGGAGGGCTCAGGCTCTTAATCTAAGAGATAGTGGTCTCAATGTTATCATTGGTTTAAGGAAAGGTAGATCATGGGATGAAGCCAATAAGGATGGATTTTTAGTATATACTATTGATGAGACTGTAAAAAAATCTGATGTATTATTAATTCTAATACCAGATATGGTGCAACCCTCCATATGGGAAACTCAGATTAAACCATATTTAAGACCTGGAATGGTAATAGATTTTGCTCATGGTTTCAATATAAGATTTGGATTAATTAAACCACCAAATTTTGTAGATGTTATAATGGTAGCACCAAAAGGTCCTGGTAAGTTAGTAAGGGATGAATTTACTAAGGGGCGCGGTGTTCCTTCATTAATTGCAATTTATCAAGACTATAGTAATATGGCAAAACAATTTGCCCTTGCTATAGCTAAGGGTATAGGAGCTACGAGAATGGGTGTGATAGAGACAACATTTGCAGAAGAGACTGAAACTGATTTAATAGGTGAACAGACAGTACTTGTTGGTGGACTCATAGAACTTTTAAAAAAGGGTTTTGAAGTTTTAGTAGAGCTAGGTTATCAACCAGAAATTGCATATTTTGAAGCTATAAATGAGGCTAAATTAATAATGGATCTAATATGGGAAAAAGGTTTTACGGGCATGTTAATGAATGTATCTGAAACCGCTAGATTTGGAGGATTAACAGTAGGACCACAAGTTATTGATGATCATGTTAAAGAAAATATGAAAAAAGCCGCTGAAAAGGTTAAAAATAATGAATTCGCTCAAATGTGGATAAAAGAGTATAGGGAAGGAATGCCTACACTCAATAGCTTAATAAAAGAGGTTGAGAAGCATCCAGCTGAAGTTGTAGGTAAGAATCTTAGAGCGCTTGGGAGGATGAAATGATATGCGCAGTTCTATAGTAACGCATGGTATTGAGAGAGCTCCTCATAGAGCATTATTGAGAGCTATAGGACTTACTGATAATGATTTTGAAAAACCAATAATTGGTATTGCTAATTCCTATAGTGAATTTGTTCCCGGACATTTAAATCTTAGAAAGCTTGTTGAAGCAGTTAAAGAGGGTGTGAGAGAAGCAGGAGGCGTACCTTTAGAATTTAACACCATAGCTGTTGATGATGGTATCGCTATGGGTCATGAAGGTATGAAATATTCGTTAGTTAGCAGAGAAATAATTGCTGATAGTGTCGAAATAATGGCTCAAGCTCATCAAGTTGATGGACTCGTACTAATGGCTAGTTGTGATAAAATAGTCCCTGGAATGCTTATGGCAGCCGCTCGTTTAAACATACCAGCTATCTTCATTAACGGAGGCCCTATGGAACCAGGCTATTATAAGGGAAAACCAATAGCATTAGGTAATGTGTTTGAGGCTGTAGGTGCATACTCTAAAGGTAAAATTACACTCCAAGAACTATATGAAATAGAGAAAAGTGCGTGTCCAGGACCAGGTAGTTGTGCAGGATTATATACTGCTAATACAATGTCAATATTATCTGAAGTTTTAGGAATGTCCATTCCTGGTTCATCAACTATTCCTGCTGTGAGTGCACATAGATATACTATGGCCAGAGAGGCTGGTAAATTAATAGTAAAACTGGTGAAAGATGGATTACTCCCTCGTGATTTAATAACTCACGATTCGTTATCTAATGCTATTGCAGTAGATCTTGCAATGGGTGGATCTACAAATGCTGTATTACACCTTATTGCAATAGCTAGAGAAGCTAACGTTAATTTAACACTTGATGATTTTGATAAAGTTGCTTCTAAAGTACCCTATATAGCTGATCTAGCACCGGGTGGAAAATACTATGTGATAAACTTTCATGCTGTAGGTGGAGTACCCACTTTAATGAAAGAGTTATCAAGGATAAATGTAGTAAATCTAGATACTTTAACTATTTTAGGCACAACTTGGAGAGATATTATAGCGAAAGCACCAAATGTTGATGGTACAATAATACGAACCATAGAGAACGCATTTTCATCTCAAGGTGCTCTTGTAATATTAAAAGGTAATCTTGCGCCCAGAGGTGCAGTTGTCAAAATTGCCGGTATTCAGATCAGAAAATTTGAAGGAAAAGCTAAACCTTTTGATAGTGAAGATGAAGCTATCAAGTATGTCCAAAAGGGTGAAGTTAAGCCGGGAGATGTTGTGGTTATTAGATATGTGGGGCCTGCTGGAGCTCCTGGTATGCCAGAAATGCTTCAAGTGACTTCAGCTATAGTGGGTGCTGGTCTTGGTGATAGTGTTGCACTGGTTACTGATGGTAGGTTTAGTGGTGCTACGCGTGGTCTTATGGTTGGTCATGTTGCGCCAGAAGCCATGGCTGGTGGTCCGATTGCTGTTGTTGAAGAGGGTGATAGAATTTATATTGATATAGATTCTAAAACTATAACATTAAAGATTGATGATGGAGAACTGAAACGTCGAATTAATAATTGGGAACCACCTAGAAGAGAGTTAAAAGGTGTGTTAAGAAGGTATTCCATGTTGGTTAGTGATGCTAGTGATGGAGCCATTTTAAAATATCATTAATTTTTAATTTGAACATGTGCTTCATTGAAGGGTTTCGCTCTACGTAGGCGTACGTAGGTACGCATCAGCATACCTATCGTACGCGTAGAGCTTGGGCTTCACAACTTCATACAACTCCCTCACGAGTTCATCGGGAGTCTTCCGCTCCGCCCCTGTCAGGACGCACCCACCCAGGAGGGATGGCAGAACCACGTGGTCCCACCACTCCCTCTGGGAAGCGCCCTCCATCCTCAGTTCAACGCGCTTCTTTCCGTCATCCCACTTTATTGTGTACCCGAACATGAGGCGCATGTAGAGGTTTATTGATGCGTTCAGCTGCCTGTCTATTCGGAGCCCGCACCTACTACACTCAAAAACTGCTCCATTCAGGTCTTTGTTCTCCCACCCACACCTGGAGCAGTAGGATGATGAGCCGTAGGGGTCAAGCTCCTTAACTTTAGCTTCACCCATCTTCCCTATGAGTATCCTTGAGATGCTCCGCCAGTCGCTCCTCGAAATCATCCTATTCCAAACGCGAGAACGCGTGTACATGCCCTGCTTTGAGAGCTCCTCTATGCCAACTACTCCCGCAACAGACTGGATTACACGAGCAATTTCTAGCTGATGCTTTCTAGCACGGTTCCTCTCCCTTTTCGAGTACTTAACAAGTATCTTCTTCGCCTTCTTTGACTTTGAAGCCTTCCTCTGCACGCTTCTTCTTTTTTCAAAGGATGAGATGTGCACCGATGCTAGCTTCGATGTGTCTATCCTAACCCACCCTGTCTCTGGTGAGTAGCCATCCAGGGAAAGCATGTTGAAATCCCACGCCACACTTGGCTTTTCGCCTTGGTTCTC